>Ga0208849_1000337_pt1 | contig 45288 bp, 49 predicted proteins | sample NGESurdeep072012_10_FD_184470 | JGI IMG/M metagenome (GOLD analysis project Ga0208849, IMG submission 184470) | Arctic peat soil microbial communities from Barrow, Alaska - NGEE Surface sample 53-3 deep-072012 (SPAdes) | ecosystem: Environmental > Terrestrial > Soil > Wetlands > Peat ... | reverse complement strand
GTGCGCTGGAGCTCGGGCGCGAACCAGATGTGGCCGATCTCGATCACGCCGTGCGCGGGCTCGATCCGCAAGTAGCTGGCCATCCCCAGCGCGCGCATCGACTCCCAGTCGATCACCGCGAAGAAGAGCGGATCGGCCGAGGCAGCGCGCTGCTCGAGCCAGGCGGTGAACTCGGCGTGGCCGGCAAACGGGCCGTAGGGGAGGTGCTGCCATAGGTCCTCGCCGCCGGGCACGTGCGATGACGTGAACAGAGAAGCGGCGTGGCGCTCGGGGTCGAGCACCTCCAGCCTGACCAGATCCCCATCGATGGCGGTTCGGGCCGGCACCGCTGCCGGCGACCAGTTCAGCTCTTTTCGAGGTCCTTCGTCCACGGCACCAGCATGCCCGAACGATCGAACCGCCGGCAACCCGCCATGTGGGCCCAAATGGTCGTATCTCGGGCGATCGATACAGCCAAAAGGGCATACATGGTCGTCGCCACAAGCTCGCCCAAGCCAGCACACCCGAACAAACCCAAGACCGGTCCGGTTCTGGTTTCGACTGCCTCCAGTGGCGGTATGAGGAGAGGAGCATGAAGAACCAGACCATCCAGGGAGTCACGCCGAGGGAGCGCAGCGCCAAGCCGATCGATCCCGGCGTGGACATCGGCCACGTCCACCTCAAGACCGCCGACATCGATCGGATCTACAAGTTCTACGTCGACATCCTCGGCTTCGACGTCGTCTTCAAGAGGCCCGACGCCCTGTTCCTGTCCGCGGGCGGGTACCACCACCACCTCGGCTTCAACACCTGGGAGTCAAAGGGCGGCACGCCCCCACCGCCCGGAACCACCGGTCTCTACCACGTCGCCATCCGCTACCCGACCCGGGCTGCGCTGGGCGACGCTTTCCGGAGGCTGGTCGCGGCGGACTGGCCGCTGGACGGGTTCAACGACCACGGCACGCACGAGGCCCTCTACCTCCGTGACCCGGACGAGAACGGCCTTGAGCTGGCCTGGGATCGCAGCGAAGACCAATGGCCGCGCGACGAAGAGGGCCACATGGCAATGGGCAACCGGCGCCTGGACCTCGACGGACTGTTCCGGGAAGGCGCCGACCAGGCCTAAGCGCAAGCTACTTCGCCCCGGTCACACCACCGTCGACGACCAGGCCGGAGGCCATGACGAAGCGCGATTCATCCGATGCCAGGTACAGGGCGGCCCACGCAACATCCTCTGGCTGGCCGAGCTCGCTGCCCAGCTGCCGCTTGCGGATCGATGCATACCCTTCCTCCGGATCGGAGTAGGACTCCTTCAGGTACCGCTCAACGAAGGGGGTCATGATCGTGCCCGGCAGCAGGGCGTTGACCCTGATGCCGTACTGGGCGACGTCGACTTGCATCGATTTCGTCATCGAGAGCACCGCTCCCTTCGAAGCCGCATACGACACGCGCCGCGCCAGCCCGATCTCCGCGATGCATGACGACATGTTGATGATCGATCCGGACCGCTGCTTGAACATCACGGGAACGACAGCCCGGCTCATCAGATAGACCCCGCGCACGTTGACCCTCATTACGCGGTCGAACAGCTCGGGCTCCGTCTCGACCACGTCCCCAACTCCGCTGATGCCCGCGTTGTTGAAAAGAACGTCGATGCGCTTGAACCGCTTCACGATCCTGGCGGTAGCTGCGACCGTCTCCTCCTCATCGGTGACATCGACGTGCTCAGCGACCGCGAGCCCACCCGCTTTGCGAATCTCAGCGACCGTCGCCTTCGCCGCACGATCGTCGACGTCGGCGACCACGACCTGGGCGCCTTCGCGGGCGAAGAGCCGCGCGCTCGCCTGGCCGATCCCCGAGCCGGCCCCGGTGATCACGCAGACCTTCCCGTCAAGCCTCCCCACTCGCTAAGCCCGCTCCGTTCCGATCAAGCGCGCCACGCCAAGTGCCAGCAGGATGATCGCGCCGTCCACAGCATCGATCCAGGTGGAGCTGATGCTGGAGAGAGTGAGGATGTTGGTGACAAGCGAAAGCAAGATCACGCCCGTCAACGCTCCGAGCATGCGACCGCGACCACCGTCCAGCGAAACGCCGCCGATTACCGCCGCGGCGAAGACTCCAAAGATGAGGTTGGAGCCCTGACCCGCGGTGGCTACGGTGACCCGGCCGGCCACCATGAGTCCGGCGACCGCGGCGAGGACGCTGGCGACCACGAAAACGCCGATCCGGATCCTGTCCACTTTGATACCCGCTGCCCGCGCGGCTTCGAGGTTCCCGCCGATTGCGTACATCGCCCTACCTACCCTGTGGTAGCGAAGAAAGAGCTCGGCAATCACAAAAACAATAGTCGCGACCCAAACCGCGACCGAAATGCCAAACCACGACTCCGAGCCGAGATAGATGTAGACCTCCGGTAGGTGGTACACGGTCCGGCCGCCAAGCCAGCCGAGCTGCAGCCCGGTCAAGAGGATGCTCATCGCCAGCGTGAAGATGAAGGCGTTGAAGTTGGCCTTGATCACCAGGAAGCCGTTGAAGATCCCGACGACCAGGCCGATTGCGAGCACCAGAAGGATGCCGAACCACGGGTTCCACTGGGTGCCCAGACCTTCGCTGGCTGCTGGGGCGATCAGCCATGCGCCGAGGAGCGGGGCCAGTCCGAAGGTGCCCTGGAGCGAGATGTCGAACTTTCCAGTGAGGAGAATCAAGGTCTCGGCGACCACCACCAGGCCCAATGGGGCTCCTCCGGTCGCCACGTCGGTGAGATTTGACGAGGTCAAGAAGACCGGGTTGACAATTGAGCCCCAAATCATCACCAGGACGATGACCGGGACTAACGGCAGCTCTCGAAACCACTTGAGCGCAAGGTGTCGCGCATCTCGACGCGGCATCGCCCGGGTGCTGCCTGGTGTTGTCGGTTCGGAGGCCGCAGGTTCAGTCGTCACATTGCTCATCGTTGCGGGTCCCCAGCTCCGACGAGTTCAAGCCCTTCCACCGCCGCGATCAGCTGCTGCCGATCCCATGGCGGTTGTTCGAACTGGTGGGCCACCTTACCCCGGACCATGACCAGCAACCGCGTACAGATTCGGAGATCTTCGAAGTCGTCGGAGACCAGCAGCACCGCCATGCCCTCATCCCGAGCCTTGCGCATTGCGTCGAGCAGCGCCTCCTTGGACGCGACATCCACGCCAACCGTGGGGTTTACGACGATGAGGACCGATGGATTCGGTGCGAGGGCGCGCCCCACCACCACTTTCTGCTGATTACCACCGCTCAGGCTGGACACCGGCTGCTGCAGGCTCCACGCCACGATCTGCAGCTTGTCGACCTGTTCCTGCGCGATACGGTCCCGTGCCTTGAAGTTGACAACGCCGAGGACACCACGCGACACGTTCTCGAGCACGGCAAGCGTCAGGTTCTCGCCGACACCGAGCTGCGGCGCGAAGCCTCGCGCGTGGCGATCCTGGGGCACGTAACCAACGCCGCGGTGGAGCACCGCGTCCACCTTGCCGGGCGGTACAGGACGGCCGAGAACCTTCACCGTTCCCGATTGCGGCTTGATCAGCCCGATCACGGCATCCGCCAGCGTCACGCTTCCACTTCCGTCAAGACCGACCAGCCCGACGCACTCGCCGGCCCGCACCGACAGACTCACGCCTTCAACTGAGCCGCCCGTTGACGTGACCTTCAGCTCAGTTACCGCCAGCCTCTCTTCGCCGAGCCCTGAGCGGTTCGGCACCGCCTCGATTTCAGTCGCACGCCGCGACGGGGCGCTGCCCACCATCGCCGCCACCAGGTTCGGCTGGCTGATGTCAGATACGGCTCCCGTCAGCACCAGCTCACCGTCGCGAAGGACGCTGACGCGATCGCAGATGTCGTAGATCTCCTCCAGGTGATGAGAGATGTACAGGACGCCGATGCCGCCTTCGCGCATCCTGCGAACGCGTGCGAACAGCCGCTCAACCGCCGCCTTCTCGAGCGCAGCGGTGGGCTCGTCGAGGATCAGGAATCGTGCGCCGATTGAGAGGGCGCGGGCGATCTCCACGATCTGCCTCTGCTCGACGGTCAGGCTTCCCGCTGCCTGGTCGACATCAATGTCGAAGCCCCATTCCAACATGACCTCGTGGGCTTGCTGACGCATGCGGCGCCAATTGACAAATGGGCTGCGCGCATCACCGGTAGGGCGATTGAGAAACACGTTCTCGGCCACGGTGAGCGGAGGCACCACCATCGACCGTTGATACACGCAGGCCACGCGGTCCAGCCACTCGCCGCGATCGGCGAGGCTTGGAGCGGGTGCGCCGGCAAGCCGGATCGAGCCTCGGTCCGGGCGAGCGAGCCCCGTAAGGAGGGTTACGAGCGTCGACTTGCCGGCTCCGTTCCGGCCGACGAGACCGTGACACTCCCCGGCGCGAACATCCAGCGAGACATTCAGCAGAGCCCTGGTTTCGCCGAAAGTCTTCGAGACGTCGAGGGCCTCACCCACGGGGGGCTGGTGTTCAGCTCCCCGTGGTGAGTTTCCCTCCATTTGTGAGCTTGAGTTTTACCTCTTTGCCGCTATTTGTTGTTGCACCACAGGTCAGTTGAGTTGACCTGGGTTGAGCCGGTGTCGCCCGCCAGGGTGACGAGCGGGGCTGCGAGGCCGTCCTCGAGGTTGCCGGCCACAGTCACGATCGAGCTGTTGTGGTCGGTGGTCTGGCCGGCGGTGTAAGTCGCGCCTGCGATCGCCTGCTTCGCGTAGTAGATCGCGTAGTACGCGTACTTGTCGGCAGGCTGGTCGATGGTGGCGTCCAGCGTCTTGGCGCGGATGAGATCGCACTCGTGTGGCGATCCGTCGTTGCCGACCAGGGTGATGTGGTTGGCGGCGCCGACGTCCGAGTACAGCTTCTTCTGCTTCTCGGCCGCGATGATCCCGTCCTCAGGAACGCTCCAGTGAACGTAGATGCCACGCAGGTCTTTGATCGCGGTCAGCGCAGTCGTCGCTTCTTGCACAGCAGGGTCGGTGCCCCAGTTCTTGGTCTCGTAGGACTTCACAGTGAAGTTCGGATACTTGGACTGGATGATCTTGGTGCAGCCGTCGGCGCGATCCCTGGCGTTGAGCGACGTCAAGTCGCCTTCGACCATCGCGATGGTGCCCGGGCTGCTCGCGTGCGACGCGATGTAGTCGCAGGACTTGTTGCCATATGCGGTGTTGTCCGCGCGCACGATCATGTACACGCTGCCCTGGCTCGGCGCCACGTCCACCGTGATGACAGGAATGTGCTTGCTCTTCGCATAGTCGAGCGCGGGCCCGATTGCCGCGCTGTCCGCCGGGTTGATGATCAGCGCCTGGACGCCCTGCGCGATAAGCGACCTGACATCGAGGATCTGCTGGGCGGCTTCATTTCCATTGGCCTCGACGTTCGCGACGTCAGGCCCGATCAGCTTGACGCCAAGCTGCGTCTCATACGTCGCCTCGTACTTCAGGTAGTTGCCCCAAAAGCCGGGCAGGTTGTAGGTGAGGACGACGCCGATCTTCGGAGGGCCGCCGGCCGCGGGCGTTGAGCTCCCGCCGCAGGCCACCGCCAGAAGCGCGACCGCAGCCGTAGCTCCCGTTGCTCGAATCCGACTACCGAAATGCGCTCTCAAGCTGATTCCTCCTCTTTATTGACGACCACCGACCTACCCGCATTAATCCGATGTTTGGTCGCGACTGCACCCTAAGTCGAACCGGCTCACGTGTCAAGTGCCCACTTTCATACCTCAGCCATCGGATGTTCTGCCTTCCACGCTTCGCCACGAGGGAACGCGTACCTCGCGAGCGACACCTTTTTCATCTCCGCGCTGTAACCGGGAGCGCTTGGAGCCTGGTAGCGACCGCGGGCCACTATGGCCGGGTGGACGAAGTGCTCGTGGAGGTGGTCGACAAACTCGCATGTACGGTTGTCGAGGGAGCCGCTTACCGCTATGTAATCGAATATCGCCAGGTGCTGGACGTACTCGCACAGGCCCACCCCACCCGCGTGGGGGCACACGGGCACACCGAACTTCGCGGCCAGGAGCAGCACGGCGATCACCTCGTTGACGCCACCGAGGCGGCAGCTGTCGATCTGGCAGAAATCGATCGCCCCCGCCTGCAGCAGCTGCTTGAACATCACGCGGTTGTGCACATGCTCCCCGGTCGCCACCCCAATCGGCTCGATCGCTTCGCGGATGCGCCTGTGGCCGAGAATGTCGTCGGGGCTGGTGGGCTCCTCAATCCACCACGGGTTGACCTCGGCCAGAGCCCGCACAGCCGTGATCGCCTGCTCTACTCCCCACACCTGGTTGGCGTCGAGCATCAGGTGGCGGTCTGGCCCAATCGCGGCGCGAAGGATGCGGGCCCGGCGCAGGTCAGACTCCGGGTCGCCACCGACCTTGAGCTTCAGGTGCGTGAAGCCGGCAGCCATCGCCTGGTCGGCGAGGAGCTTGATCTTCTCGTCTGAGTACCCCATCCAGCCAGCCGACGTCGTATAGGCCGGGAACCCATCGCGAAGCATTTCCATCTCTCGCGCGGGTCGCGTGGCGACATTGAGTCGCAGGATCTCGAGTGCCTCCTCGCGGTCGAGCGCATCCTCGATGTATCGAAAGTCGACGCAAGCGACAAGCTGCTCTGGCGACATGTCAGAGAGCAACTTCCACAGCGGCTTGCCCTCCGCTTTCGCGTACAGGTCCCACACTGCGTTGACAAGCGCCGCAGTCGCCAGGTGCACGACACCTTTTTCCGGCCCGAGCCACCGAAGCTGGCTGTCAGCGACCAGCCCGCGCCAGAAGCCGGCCATGTCGGCCGCGATCTCCTCGAGCGTGCGGCCTGTGACATGGGGAGCGAGCAGCTCCACCGCTGCCACGCAGAGCTCGGTGCCGCGCCCGATCGTGAACGTCAACCCATGCCCCTTCAGGCCGTCCGGATGGTCGGTCTCGAGGACCACGTATGCAGCCGAGTAGTCAGGGTCGCGGTTCATGGCATCCGAGCCGTCCAGCGTCCTCGAGGTCGGAAACCGGATGTCCCGAGCCGTGACCCGCAGAATCCTTGTCGGCATCCCCGGGCCGAGTTATATGCTAAAGCTCCGATGTTTGTCAACAGCAGTCGGTTCACCGCTGGGCGGACAGGCGTTATCTACCCATGAAGGTCCGACCTCTTGGCAGAAACGCGGCGATGCCCCACAATTCGCGGGCAGTGACCGACACCCCCGGCAAACGCCGCGCAGGCCGCGCACCGAGCGTCACCGACGGCGCCATTGACAAGATTCGCGAGCTCATCGTCTCTGGCAGCTGGGGACCTGGCGACCGCCTTCCGAAGGAGAGCGAGCTGGCCGCCCAGCTTGGTCTTTCGCGCAACTCCCTACGCGAGGCGGTGCGGGCGCTGTCTCAGCTCAGGGTGCTCGAGGTCAGGCAAGGCGACGGCACCTACGTCAGCAGCCTCGAGCCCGACCTGCTGCTAGAGAGCACCGGCTTCGTCAGCCATCTGCTGCTGGGCGACACCGCCGTCGAGCTTTATGAGGTGCGGCGAATACTCGAGGCATCCGCAGCCGCGCTGGCGGCCGCGCGAATCGACGACGCAGGCAAAGCAGAGCTGCGACGACAACTCGACAGCATGGGTGAGGCCGACGGGGTCGAGGAGCTGGTCGAAGCCGATGTCGCATTCCACGCTGTCATCGCACGAGCCACCGGCAATGCGGTCCTCACCTCCCTGCTGGCGAGCCTCTCGACTCGCACGATGAGAGTCCGGCTATGGCGCGGCCGCCGTGTGGACAACGCGCTCGATGTGACGCGCGACGAGCACCGGCGCATTTACGAAGCGATAGTTGCCGGTGACCCCGAGCTGGCACGCGCTGCGGCCACCGCCCACATCGCAAGTGGCGAGCGCTGGCTGCGGTCACAGCTCGCGGACGGCGAAGCAGTCGAAACGCGGAATCAAAAGCCGTAGATGAAGGTCGGCCTGCATACGCGGCTCAAGCCCGGCACCGAGGAACGCTATGAGGAATACCACCGCAACGTGTGGCCGGAAGTGCTGGCCGCAAACCGCAGGGTCGGCGTGACCAAGTACGTCATCTTTCGCGACGGCCTCGACCTGTTCCACTACATCGAGTGCGCGGACTTCGACCACGCCTTGACCGAGCTGGCCAACGACCCGGTGAACCTGCGGTGGCAGGCTGAGATGGCGCCGATGATGGCGGCTGCGACAGATTTCAGCGGCAAGGGCAGCGATCGTATGCCCGTGATCTTCGAGCTGTGACGCCATGAAAGTGCTCTCGTGAAAGCAGCCGAGCGTACACGGCTGGGACGCACTTCCCTGACGGTGACCCGTTTCGGCCTTGGCACGGCGCCGCTCGCCGGCCTTTACGAAGCGGTGCCCGAGGACCAGGCCCTGGCTGTGATCTCTCGGGCTTGGGACGCCGGCGTCCGGCATTTCGACACGGCCCCTCTGTATGGGTTCGGCCTGGCGGAGATGCGTTTGGGTAAAGCCCTACATGACAAGCCGCGAGAGGAATTCGTGCTCGCGAGCAAGGTTGGACGCCTTCTCCGCGCTGACGCCCCGCCAGAGCCCGGCCAGAATTTCAAAGGGACACCCCCCGTCAACCCGGTATTCGATTTCACCTACGACGGGGTCTTGCGCTCTGTCGATGAGAGCCTCGAGCGCCTGCAGCTCGGGCGCATCGACACCCTTCACATCCACGACCCTGACGACCATTACGACGACGCGATTCGCGGCGCTTACAAAGCGCTAGACCATCTGAGGTCGGAAGGGGTGATTCAAGCAGTCGGCGCCGGTATGAACCAGGCCGAGATGCTCGCCCGATTCGCACGCGAAGGGAATTTCGACTGCTTCCTGCTGGCCGGCCGCTACACCCTCCTCGACCAGGTCGCACTTGACGAGCTCCTCCCCATCTGCGTCGAGCGCGGCATCGCGATCATCGCAGCCGGCGTCTACAACAGCGGGATCCTCGCGGATCCCAAGCCAGGCGCGCGATACAACTACACCTCCGCGCCTCAGCCGCTCCTCGAGCGCGCGCGAAAGATTCGTGCGGTCTGTGACAGTCACGGTGTGCCACTCAAAGCCGCGGCCCTGCAGTTTCCGCTGGGCCACCCATCGGTGAGCTGCGTCGTCGTCGGGTGCCGATCGGTGGATCAGCTCGACGAGAGCCTACGTATGTTCGAGGTGGACATCCCGCCGGCGCTGTGGCAAGAGCTCAAGACCAAAGGACTCCTGCGGGACGACGCGCCCACCCCATGACGATGGTGGTCGATGCCCACCACCATTTCTGGGATCCCACGCTGCGCGATTACTACTGGATGTCCAGCGAGCTTGACCCGATTAGAAGGCCATTCGGCCCTCAAGACCTCAAGCCGCTTCTCGCGGAGAGCGGGGTCGACAAGACGATCGTCGTCCAGACTCTCCCAAGCCTCGCGGAGACCCGGGAGTTCCTCAGCACTGCGGAGACCACTGACTTTGTGGCCGGCGTTGTCGGATGGGTCGACCTCACCGACCCGTCGGTCGCCGCCGTCCTCGCCTCGCTTCGAGCCGGACCCGGCGGCAAACATCTCGTCGGCGTTCGTCACCAGGTGCACGACGAGCCCGATGAGCAATGGCTCCTGAAAAAAGAAGTCCAACGCGGCATCGAGGCCGTCGGGGTGGCGGGCCTCGTTTACGACCTGCTGGTTCGCACCCGCGAGCTGCCCGCCGCGCTCGAGGTGGTGCGGCGGCTGCCCCAAGTCCGGTTTGTCATCGACCACATCGGCAAACCTCGGATCGCATCCGGACCGGTTGATGAGGAATGGGAGCATGCGATGGCGCCCTTCGGCGAATGCGCGAATGTCACCTGCAAGCTGTCGGGAATGGTCACTGAAGCCTCGTGGTTCGCGTGGACGCCAGGCGATCTGGAGCCATATGTGCGTCGAGCGCTAGGGTGGTTCGGACCCCAGCGGTGCATGTTCGGCTCCGACTGGCCGGTTTGCCTTATGGCGGCGCCCTACGCGCGGGTCGTCGATGCGCTCAGGTTTGCGATCAGAGAGCTGGATCCTGCCGCGCGCGATGCCGTGTTCGGGGGCAACGCCAGCCGGGTTTACGGCCTTCCGGTGGAGAGCTAGGCGACCTCTTCCACCAGCGCCGCCCACCGCTCATCGATGCGGCGCGCCTTGTAGATCACGAATGCGGCCGCCCACGCCAGCACGAAGGCCGCGACTATGACGTAGCCCGCCCTGCCGATGAGGTCGAAGCCGGCGATTGCGCTGAACACGCCACCTTTCAGGTTGAGCGAGTGGATGAGCACCTGCAGCAGCTCCACGAGCCCGACGAAGAGCGCCACGAACACCGACAGGCTCGTCATCGTCAGGTTGTAGAACACCTTGCGGACGGGGCTGGCGAACGCCCATGAATAAGCCTTGGCCATGAACGCTCCATCGGCGGTGTCCATGAGCGACATGCCGGCCGCGAAGATGAGGGGCAGAGCGATGATGGCCCCAAACGGGATGCCATTGGCGGCAGCGCCGGCCGAAACAGCAAGGAGGGCAACCTCCGACGCGGTGTCGAAGCCGAGGCCGAACAGAAATCCCACGAAATACATCTGCCAGCTGTGCTTGATGACCCGGAACAGGCGCCCAAAGATTTTGGTCATGAACCCGCCGGCGGTGAGCTCGTGCTCGAGCGATTCGCTGTCGTACTCCCCACCTTTCATGCGGCGATAGACCCGAACGATGTCCAGCAGGATCACGAGGTTCATCAGCCCGATCACCACGAGGAACCCGCCGGAGACCAGGCCCGCGACGAGGCTCCCGACGATCCGCAGCTCTCCCCCATTGCCGGAGACGCCTTCGACGATCCACTTGACCGCAAGGCCCAACGCAGCCGCAATCAAGAAGACCACCGAGGAGTGGCCGAGCGAGAAGAAGAATCCGACTCCAACCGGCTTGCGACCGTCCTGAAGAAGCTTGCGGGTGGTGTTGTCGATGGCCGCGATGTGGTCGGCGTCGAACGCGTGGCGCAACCCGAACGTGTACGCAAGGCCGCCCAGCGCCAGGATCGTGGGGTGGCCGGCGCCATAGAAGATCAGGAGTCCCCATCCGGCGACATGGAGCAGCCCTACCCCGCCGAAGAACGCCGCCAGGCGGCTGCGCTCTCCGCGGTCGAATGACTGTCGTAGGAGGGCAGTCATCGAGGCCATACGCCGAGGTTAACCGTTATCGCGACAAGGTCGCAAGTAGGTATTCAAATCACCCTCCTCGAAGGTGCGAATGGCTCGCACTTGCGAAGAAGGCGGCTTGGCCGGGTAACCTGTTCTCAGATGGACCTGGACAAGCTGCCACCACAGCTGCGCATGGTCCTCCACAGCCTCTCTCGCGCCGTGAGCAACCGCGAGCCGGCGATTCGCTCCCGGGTCCGGCTGTTGCAGGAAGCCAATCCGCACCTCCCAAATGACCAACTGGCGCGGCGGCTGATCCGTTCCACCCGCAGGCGGGTGGCCACGACTGGTGCCATCAGCGGCGCGGTCTCGATTGCGCCGGGGCTGGGCACCATGCTGGCGGTCGGGACCCTCACGAGCCAGGCGCTGTACGCGCTCGAGCAGGAGATCGAGCTGGTGCTCGCCATCGCGATCATCTACGGCCACGAGCTCGGCAGCTCCGACGACCGCGTCCTCGAAGCTCTCGTCGTGGTCGGCATCACGAGTGGCGCTGTGAAGCTTCGAGAAGATGTCCTGGTTGCGGGCGGAGAGCGGGTCGCACTCGCCGCGGTCCGCCGGCTGCCCGCGATTCTTCTGACCCATGGCGGCGGCCGGATTCTTAGTCGCATCCTTGCTCGTGTTGCCAGCACCGGAGTGGCGAAGGTGGCAGCGCGCGTCGTGCCATTGGGAGTCGGTGTTGCCGCAGGCGCCGGTTTTGATTGGCTGGCGGTGACCGGCCTCGGCCACGCCGCGATGAAGTACTACGGACCCGGCGGAGCCGGGGCTCGACCCCTGCTACTTGCTTCCGAAAATCCCTCGGACGTCGAACTCAACGGCTGACGCGATCTGGTCGAAGCCGCATTTCCGCGGCCGCTTGTCGGTACGCCAGCGCAGGAATCTGGTTGCGTGCCGGAAGCGCTGTCCGGCTTCCAGCTTGTCGTAAGCGACCTCGCACACCAGCTCGGGTCGGACCGTCACCCACTCGGCCTCCTTGCCGCGCGACCACCGACTCTGCCCGCCAGGCATGCGGCCATCCGCCTCCGACCATTCTTTGGGCGTCTCCGTCGTCAGCGGCTTGAGCTTGGCGATCAGCTCCTTTCTTTCCGCGGCGCTGAAGGAGGAGGTGTGGCCGACGTAATGCAGCGTGCCTTTGCCGTCGTACAGGCCGAGCAGAAGGGACCCCAGCGACTGTCCGTCATTTGACTTTCGCCAGCCGATGACGACGCAGTCGGCGGTGCGCTGGTGCTTGATCTTCACCCAATTCCGCTTTCCCGGAACGTAAGCGCCATCCCACGACTTCGCGATCACGCCGTCGAGACCCGCGCCCTCGAACTGCTCGAACCATTTCTCGGCGGTCTTCGGGTCTCGCGTGTAAGGGGTGAGAAAGATCGGCGACTTCGCGCCCTTCATCAACTTCTCGAGGCGCTTGCGCCGCTCCCCCAATGGCAGCGCCCGTAGGTCCTCGTCGCCCTCCGCCAGCAGGTCGAAGGCAACAAACCACGCCGGGGTGGCGGCGCTGAGCATGCGGACCCGCGAGTCGGCGGGGTGGATGCGCTGCTGCAGGGCGCCGAAATCGAGCCCTCCTTTACCGACGACGATGAGCTCCCCGTCCAGGACCAACCGGTTCGGGCCCAGCGACCGAAAGGCCGGCAGGACCTCGGGAAAGTAGCGGGTCATCGGCCGGGAACCGCGGCTGATCAGGGCCACCTCATCACCGTCGCGGTACACCAGGGTGCGAAAACCGTCCCATTTGGGCTCGTACTCCCAGCGTTCCCCCTTGGGAATTCCGGTCTCGCTGGGGGCCGAGAGCATCGGTTCCATGTCGATCGGGATCGGAGTTTTCAACGGATTTGTCCCCAGTTGTCTATATCTTGTGGACGGCGGACCTCTGTGCTACCATATCGTCCGCCGGTAACCCGGCCACCAATTTCGACATCACGCCCCCACCCCAGCCTTGGGAAGCTCGCGCAAGCGGGCTTCCCGCTTTTAAGGGCAAGCTCGCTCAAGCGGGCTTCCCGCTTTTAGAGGCAAGCTCGCTCAAGCAGGCTTCCCGCTTTTAATGGCAAGCACGCTCAAGCGGGCTAGCTCGCGCAACCGAGCGTCCCCTTATTTGGGACGGAACCGGTTGAGCAGGTCGCTCACGGTGACGTTGCTGTAGTCCTTCCCCAGCACCGCCTGCGCGGTCTGCCAGACGGCACGCGCCGAGGCCGGTCCCTTCTCCGCCAGGTCCGACAGGCGCAGGGCCCCGTAAACCTGGATCTGCGGCACCTGCGCCAGCTGCGCGGCCATCCACTGCGCCCACTGTTCGACGTTGCCGGCGGTCGGGCCCACGGCCTTCATCGCATCCGTCTTCGCCTGGGAAACGGTCCCCCACGCCGGCGAGCTCGTCACCTTATCGGCAGCTGCCGCCGCCTTCGCCACCCCGGCCGTCTTGAGCGCACCGGCGACCGCCTGAGCCTTGGCCGCCTCGTCCTCCGCCTTCTGCATGCCTGCAGCTGCCTTGGCCTCTGCCTCATGTGCCTCGGTCTTGGCCTCCTCCGCAGCTTCCGCGGCCCTGGCCGCAGCTTCGGCTCGGGCTGCCTTGAGGGTGGAGAGACCCTCGCCGGCGATCTCGGTGATCCGATCCGCGGCGCTGCCGGATGCGCTGCCACCGGCGCCGTCGCCAGTGCGCAGGCGCTCGCCAAAACCACGCCCCATCGCACCGCCGATAAGGCTCGGGACGTCGAGCCCGGTCAGGCCCTTGATCGCCGTGGTCGACTCGATCATGGCCCGGGTCGCGTTCTTGACGAGGTCGGACGCGCCGTCGGCGCTCATGACCGTCAGCGAATTGATGTGGCCCATTGGCTCAGCCGCGGCCCGAACGATTTCAGGCAGCGCCGCCAGCACGGTCTGGATGATGGCTGCCTCGTTGAACTGCTTGTAAGCGTCGGCGCGCATCGCGAGGGCTTTGGCCTCGGCCTCGCCCTTGGTCAGCACGATCTGGGCTTCGGCGCCGCCTTCGAGTCGTGTCGTCTCCGCGTCCGCTTCGGCGGACGCGATCTTCGCGCGCTTGTCGCCTTCGGCCTTGGCGATGACAGCCTGCGCCAGGGCGGCAGCAGGCTTAACCGTCGAAGAAAGCAGCTCCATCTCTTTACGGTTGGCTTCCAGCTGGGCCAGCTCGGTCTGCTTGCGCACCACCTCCTGCTGGGCTTCGGCCGCCGCCAGCGGTCCTGCCTGGTCGGCGCGCGCCTGGGCAGCTGCGACCTGCGTTTTCGTTTCAGCCTCGCGCAGCGCTACGTCTCGTCCGGCGTTGATCTTGACCTGCTGCGATTCCGCTTCCCGGACCGCTGCTTCCTGGTCGGTGGTCGCCTTGACCATGCGGGCATCGCGAGTCACAGTCGACACGCTCTGCTGACCGAGCAGCTCGATGTAGTTCGACTCATCGGAAAAGCTCTGGATCGTGAAGGCATCGATCTGAAGACCGCTGGTGGCGAGGTCGCCCTTGGCCGCGTCCTGCACCTGCTGAAGCAGCTTCTGGCGGTCGCGGATGAGCTCCTCGATCGTCAGCGTTCCGACGATCGATCGGAGCGAGCCTTCGAGCACGTTCTTGACGATCGAGTCGACCTGTTCGGGCTTGGCGTCGAGGAATCGCTCGGCGGCGTTGCGCAGAGACTCCACGTCGCGCCCGATCTTGAAGGTGGCCACGCCCTGGACCTGGACCTTGATGCCCTGGCTCGTCACGGCGTCCGCGAGCTGCACGTTGATCTGGCGGGCGGTGAGCTTCAGCTTGCCTACGCGGTCGAGGAGCGGGCGGATGAACGTGCCGCCGCCGACCACGACCTTGACGCCCCGGTCGCCTGGGCTCGACAGGACCTGGCCCCTCTCGTCGCGCACCTTGGCGCCACGCGAGCCGGCGACGATGAGGGCCTCGTTTGCGCTGGCCACCTTGTAGCGGCTGGCGACGAAGGCGATGAGGAGGATGAGGATGATCACGCCGGTGACGGCAAGGAATGGTGTCGAGGTCACAAAACTAGGCATCCGGACGTGCTCCTTCAGTGGTGACTAACGGGAGGGGGGCGACGATGATGTTGCTGCCGGCCACGCCCACGACCTTGACCGTGCGGCCCGGCGGAATCTCTGCATCTGCGGTGGCGGTCAGGTTGTGCGAGCCGCCCGCGAAGCTGATCAGCACAGTGCCGAAACGGTTCGCCGGAATTCCGACCGAGACTCGCCCGGTCGAGCCGATCATCTCCTCGAGCCTGAACGTGTCTGACGACTCGGCCTGCTTGAGGACCTTGAAGGCGCCGAATACGACGCCAGAGCCAAGGAGCCCGGCCACGATGCCTGTGAGGGTCGCCACCCCGACGCCTGCGCCGAGGCCATGGAGGCCAAATAGCCCGCCGATGCCGAACATGGCGAGGAAGCCAAGCAGCATCGGGGCTGGGGACACACCGGCAACGTCAAATCCGAGGTGGATGGCTCCAAATAAGCCGCTGAAGATGTCATCGAGGACCAGCGTGAGCAGCAGGAGAGCGCCCCCTGCGAGGAGGCAGACGCCAAATACCAGATCGGCTACGTGCAATCCGTTACCACCAGCGCCTGAATCTTAGGACTGCTTGCGGCCTGCTGCCGGTTGCTGCGCGGGCGCGGGCTACCGGTCCAGGAAGTCGGCGATGGCCCGCGCCGCCGCCGGAGCCATTCCCACCGTGTAGTGGTTGGCCTCGATCTCGACGCCCACCGCGGTCGGGACCTCGCGCAGGAAACGCGCGTATTCCGCTTTGGTGATGAGGAAGCCGAAGTTGGGCGGAATCTCCTGCGCCGCGCGCACCAGGAGCGTGGGCATCATCAGCGCCGACCAGAGCTTGTACGGGTCCTGGCCGAGGCGATATTGCTCGTCCTCCCAGGGCGCAGGCTTCTGGGTCCTGAACGAGACGCCACCCTCTACCTCGACCAGCTCGTAGTCGAACAGGCGCTCCCATGGCGGCCACGGCTGGTAGTGCGGCAGGTTTCTGGCCAGCGTCATGAACGCTTCGCGGGAGGGAAAGACTGTCGCCAGCCGATCAAGGCCGGCGTATACGGGCACTTTGATCGATTCCTCGGGGAGGCCCGCGGCGTCCACCAGCACGATCCGGCGGACGCGATCGGGCGCCGTCTTGGCGACCACCATGGCGATCCAGGCCCCCATCGACCAGCCGATGACGTCAAAAGTCTCGGCTCCGAGCTGGTCGGCGATCTCGATGACGTCCCTGGCATGCGCTGGCCAGCCGTAGGTCCCGGGGCCGGTCTTGCTGCTGTGGCCCCGGCCACGGGGATCGAACGCCACTTTGCGATGGCGCTCTCCATCGAGCACTTCGTAGATGACGTCGAAGCTGCGCAGGTTTGCGCTCAAACCAGGAATTCCTATGACGAGCCGGCCTTCATCCGAGCCGGATATCTCGCAGGCGACCTCGCCCGATTGCAGCTTCAGACGGCGCTTGGTGATCGGCAAAGGCTCAGTCCTATTACCCTGTTGGTAGGCGCTTGGTGTGCCCATCCTACTTGGGAAGTTGGGCATCGAGTCACCCGAGCGCCGGGAGGTCGAAATGGCAATACGCCCGCCCGCCTCGACAGCCGCGTACCGGGGTCCGCGCGATCCGATTCGGGTTGTGCCGTTACGCGAAGAGTTCGGCCCGATCGCGCCCGCGCCGATCCCCGCTCCCAGCCTTGCCTACAGGGGTGGACCGCTGCTGACCGCGGTGCAGATCTTCACGTTCTTCTGGGGCGACGGCTGGCAGGGGCAACCCCAGGCGGGACTCATGGCGCAGATCATCGGGTTCTTCGACTATGTCGTAACCAGCCCCCTTATCGATCAGCTGGCTGAGTACGGGGTGGCCGGAAGCAAAATTGGCCACGGCGCCAATCTCGGCGCCACCCCGATTGCCGGGACGCTCGGACCCTCGGTCGATGACAGCGCAATCCAGCAGCTCATCCAGCAGGAGATCTCAACGAACCCCGCTGTGCCGCAACCCACGCCGAGCTCGCTGTACTTCCTCTTCGCGCCGCCAGGGGTGACGGTCAGCCTTGGCGGCAGCAGTTCGTGCACAACCTTCTGCGGCTACCACAACGACATCAACCGTCAGATCTTTTATGCAGTCATGCCGTATCCGGACTGCACTGGCTGCATGGGTGCGCTCACCGCTCTCGACGCAATCACGTCGACGACTTCGCACGAGCTGTGCGAAGCGATCACGGACCCGATTCCAGGCCAGGGTTGGTATGACGACAGCAACGGCGAGATCGGTGACATCTGTGCGTGGAAAACGAAGCGGCTTGGCGCGTACGCCGTACAGCTGGAGTGGTCGAATCACGCGGGGCGGTGCATCTGACCATGGCATCAATGAGCCCGATCAAGCATGTCGTGATCATCGTCAAGGAGAATCACGGCTACGACAATTACTTCGGTGCGTTCCCGGGTGGCAACGGGGCCACCATGCAGCGAAGCCCGAACCCACCGCCGAAAGATCCCGACCACCGGCACGCGGCGTGGCTCACGAGGGATACCACCGCGCCTCGCGTGCAGTTCGAGCAGACCGACATTCCGCACTACTGGAAATACGCGAGCGAATTCAGCCTCTGCGACAACTACTTCACCGACGTGGCCGGACCGTCGACGCCCAACCACCTGATGCTGATCATGGCCGACTCGCCATTAATCGATAATCCCCGCCGCAATTACCGAAAGGCGCCCGGGCCCCCGTTGTACGACCAACCCAGCCTGCCCTCGCAGCTGGATGCCGCGGGCCTCACATGGGGCAACTACGGCGGCTACGCCTTCGAGTTCATCAAGTACACCGCGGGCAAGAACCGGCCTTGGCAACAGTTCGCCACGGACGCCGCGGCCGGCAAGCTGCCTTCAGTCTCGTGGCTCTATTCCGATGGCGTTCGCAGCGAGCACCCTGCAGATACCCCGGCTGAAACGGCGGCCGGCAATGGCAACGTGACCAATGGGATGCAGTGGACTGTGGACCAGGTCAGCGCGGTGGTGACCGCAGGTCTTTGGCCGCAGGTGGCGATCTTCATCACGTGGGATGACTGGGGAGGCTGGTGGGACCACGTGACTCCCGCGCAGATCGAGAAGTGGACGGATGGTACCCAGTTCCGATACGGGGGGCGCGTTGGTTGCCTGGTGCTGAGCCCGTACGCGCGTAAAGGCTACGTCTCCAAGGGGCTCCACTCCCACGTCAGCTTGGTCAAGTTCTGTGAGACCACGTTCGGCCTCGCCTCACTGAACGCACGCACCGCCGCGGCCGACGGGATGGCGGACTGTTTCGATCTGATCCAGCCACCGTTGCCACCCCCATCGTGATTGGCGACAGCGAGGCGAAGCGGAGGTCGGATCTATCGAGGAGGTCGGCTTGGATCTACGCTCGGCCGCCGCGTTCGGGGTCTTAGCCCTGTGCGGCGCCCACACGACGGGCGACAAGTCGGAATAGGGGGCGCCCCCGCCGGACCTGGTCATCGCGCATACGAACCTGTACTGGAAGTACCAGTCGGCGCCGGGTCGGACGGCCGGGACGGTCGAGACCAGGGATGTCGACTTCGGCGGCAAGCCTAAGACTTAGGGCCGACCTCCATTCGCCTTCATGTCTAGGAGACCGCGCTCGGAGGGAAATTGCCCGAGGTGCCCACGAACGTTACTTTGCTTGCGCCGTCGACCTTATATCGCCACGTGTACGACAGCTGCCCGTGGCTGGGGTCGACATCGCCGCCGTGGAACGCACTTGCGTCCCAATGCTCGGTAAGGGTCACGAGGAACTCGCTACGGTACCAGGCAACCGACGTCTGGCACGTGCCTGGCACGCGAATCCCAGGGGCCGGACCTCCGCCTCCAATGATGCAGGGCATTTGACCCGGCTTCTCTGGAAACGTCTGCGATGAATCCGCGAAGCCAGAAGCAACGAGGACGGCCCGTATGGCAGCGTCGGTATTCGGTTCGGCTGGACTCGCCGTACAGGCAGCAAACGTCACGCTCGCAACGACGATCAGCACTGCCCCAAGACGTCCAGTCATGGTTGCCACCCTAACCACCCACCGCAGGAACGGCAGGACCATGCCGTCGTAGTACTCCAGCGTCCTGGGCGAGACCAGCATCCCCTGGCGATCCAGGCGGAAGTGCTCGTAGGCGGCCAGGATCGGCGGCTGCCGCCGCGTTGGGCTCGGTAGACCGCCGGGAAGGACGCTGACTGCTTGGTTCACCCTGTGCATATTTCCCCACCATGAGACTGGTAGGCAATGCCCCAAGTCTCTTAACTCGGCAGGTTCCAGGGGTGTTCCACAGGCGTTCCAACCCCGCGCTCAACACCTTCCCAAACGGTCGAAACGAGATCGAAATCGGCCGTTTTCAGGGTCTCAATATGCGTTGGTCGGGCGGGCGAGATTCGAACTCGCGGTCTCCTGGTCCCAAACCAGGCGCTTTACCGAGCTAAGCCACCGCCCGACTTCTTGATCTCACCAGTCTCGTCTGGTTGCCGAAACGCGATTCACCGCCTCGTCTATCGCTTGCGCGCTTAGGCCGCGTCAATTCTATGTGCTCCCCTCTCGCCGCAGCCTTGTGTTCCGGCTGCGGCGGTCACAATCGCTCTCGTGGATCACCGCGCCGGCTTCGAAGTCTTTCTTGAGGTGTAGGCCAGCCCCGAAGAAGTAGCCGCCGTCGAGCAAGCGCTTCGCGAGGCTGGCATCGATGCCCCGGTGGAGGCTGCCTACGAACGACTCGGCATCGGCACCTACCCGTGGATCCTGGAGATCTCTGGCGCGGCCGCCGCCCTCTTCTTTGCCGGCTTCCTAGGCGCGGCTGGAACTGATGCCTGGAAGGGCCTCAAGGCTCTGATCGTCAAGCTCTACGACGCGCGAGCCGGCAGTAGAGCGCCGAAGGGTGTCGTGATGCTGATTGACGAGCCAACTCACGAATGGGTCCTCATTCGCGAAGATCTCCCGGACGAGGCGTGGCAGCAGTTGCTCACGATGGGGATCCCGAAGACGAAGTCGGGGCAGCTGAGGTGGGACGACAAGGTCAGAGCGTGGCGCGACACCTGGGAGATCGAGACAGACCCGCGCTAAGGGCGACGAGCCGGCAGCAACGTCAGCGGCCCGCGATCCCAGCGTAAACGCTACTGCCAATGGCGGGTAGGGAGGGATTCCTTCCATCGATTGGCAGTACCGGGTTCGGATCGCATAAGTTCGGACCCTTAGTTGGCAGCGTTCCGGTTGATCGCATAGCTGTCGACTGCGATCCTCGCGGGTGAAATACGATGCACCATGGATGGCTCTCATCAACTCACGCGCAGCGGAGTGGCTCTCGAAGGGCCCACCCGCCTACGCGACCAGACCCATTTATCAGCGGATAGAGCTTCTACTTTGGGCGGCACGCGGCCAGCGAGGTGTAGTCCCTCACGTCGTCAAACAGCGCGTCGTTAAGGAATATGCGGCCCGCTACGGCCTCGATACGCTCATCGAGACAGGCACGTACCTCGGGGACATGATTTGGGGCGTCCGTCGAGCGTTTCGCGCCATCCACTCTGTGGAACTCGATCCGTCACTCTACGAGCGAGCCGTCCGGCGATTCAGAGGCCAGGGCCACGTGCATCTGTATCTCGGCGATAGTGCCGTACTTATCGGCGAAATCGTTGCCGGCCTAACGGCTCCTGCTTTGTTCTGGTTGGACGGCCACTTCTCCGGCGGTATCACGGCCAAGGGACAGCTTGAGACCCCCATCAAGACCGAGTTGTCCAGAGTTTTCGCAGACCAGAGATCGCATGTTGTCTTGATCGATGACGCTTCAAATTTCACCGGCCAAGGCGACTATCCGTCAATTGACGATCTTGGCTCCCTACTGCGAGCATTACGACCGAGCCTGTCCATGACGATCGCTGACAACATTATTCGAGTGCACGAACGGCTGGTCTAGTCAGGTGGCACGAGGCTTTCGTCGCGAGTTCGGTAACGCTCCACCACGCAGCGTTGGCGCTAAGCCTTCGTCACAATCTCGCAAATGACCCGCGACGGCGGAGAGGACTTGCGAGAGCAGGACGACTCATTCCGACGCTTGATCGAACTCACCTATTACCCTGCGTTCGACGAGTTGCCGGCCCTTCTTCGCGTGCAGCTTCCGCAGGACTAGATCTTCTATTCGAGCTTTCGGCAGCCACGATCAATGCTCAGCCTGCTCTCTGGTTCCCCGCCTTTCCCTCCCTTCTGCCAGCGCGTACACGCGCCTTATGACCCTCAACGCGGGGTGGAGTGCGATGCGGGCTGGCCGGGCAGAAACTGCAACGAAGTACCTCTCAATGGCGCCGGGACTTATGGGTTCGGGCCTTTCAATAGCTCGTCGACCGACTCCAGTACCTGCGGGAACGATTGGGCCAACGACACATTCAAGCGTGAGTTCGTCGTCCATGATTCGGGTTCCGGGTCTTGGGCTGTCACGGAAAATTTCGACGACGGCCATTTCGTGACGCTGGCCGCAGTGAGCCCGGGTGCTTGCGAGACCAGCTCACATCACGGCTCCGTGGTCACCGCTGACAACAAGGGCAACTTCGAAGGCTTCCTGTCCGGATCCGTGTCAGGTGGGACGTACACTCCAAACGGCTGCAAAGCTGCAACGGCAGACTGCACGGCGACTAGCAGTTTCATCCTGGCCGTGTTCGGGCCTGCCGCCACCTATAGCTGCTTAACCAGTGGCGGGGCTAGCAGCTTCTTCTTCGACTACAAAGGCCACGGCCACGAGCTCATTTACCGCCACTGGATCAACGCTTCGGATGATCTGGGCGGCAACCGCGGGGACATCGCCACCTCGTAGACGGCAAGACGGACGGAGCCGGCGGATCGTCGCCGGCTCCGCAACGCCGGTCTCCCAACCCTCTGCCCAAAAGGTGAGACGGAGCATTCACACTGACAGCCGACCCAGCGCGCCCGACTCCAGCAGCGCGCGGACCGCCCGAGCCCGATGACTGTACAAACGCTTCTCCTCCAGCCGCATCTCCCCGAACGTTTTCCCCGTGCCCCGAACCAGGAACACCGGGTCGTAGCCGAAGCCGGCCTCGCCCTGCCACTCCGGCACGATCTCCCCTCGGCACTCGCCCTCGAAGAACTGGGTTGGGTGGCCCGGATCGGCCAGCGCCAGCACGCAGACAAAGCGCGCGTTCCACGGCCGCGGCTTGCCCTCGAGCCGTTTCAGCAGCTCTGCGGTGCGCTCCTCTTGCGTCGGTCCCAGCCGCGCCGAGCGGATGCCGGGAAATCCCTCCAACGCCTCAACCTCGACCCCAGAGTCATCGCCTAACGCCGGCAGACCTGAGCGCTCAACGGCCGTCTCCGCCTTCAATCTCGCGTTCTCCGTGTAGGTCTCCCCCACCTCGTCGATCTCGGTGTCAAACGCGATGAGCTCGAGCCCAGCACTTGCCAGCAGCTCGCGATACTCCCGCAGCTTTCCCGTGTTGCCGGTCGCGATGACCAGCTTGCGTCGCTTCTCAGCCAAGCGTAGCGATCGCGCGTTTTTGCCCGACGATGAGCTCTTTGATGCCCTTGTGAGCCAGCGCGAGCATCGCGTCGAGCTCCTCTTTCGAGTAGGCCGCACCCTCGGCCGTCGCCTGCAGCTCGACCAGCTTTCCGTCCTCGGTCATCACGCAGTTGAGGTCGGTCGACGCTGTGAAGTCTTCCGTGTAGTCGAGGTCAAGCATCGGCGTCGCCTCCACGATGCCGCAGCTGACCGCGGCCAGGTAGTGGCGGATTGGAATCTGGTCGATCATCCGCGCATCCTTCATCCGCTTCACCGCCATGTACAGAGCGGCAAAGGCACCAGTGATCGAAGCAGTGCGTGTGCCTCCGTCCGCCTGCAGCACGTCGCAGTCGAGCGTGATCGTCCTCTCCCCGATCTTGCCCATGTCGACCGCGGCACGAAGGGACCGCCCGATCAGGCGCTGGATCTCATGCGTGCGGCCACCGACTCGTCCTTGGGTCGCTTCACGCGTGCCTCGATCGTGGGTCGAGCGCGGCAGCATCGAGTACTCGGCCGTGATCCAGCCCTGGCCGCTCCCGCGGCGGTGCGGCGGGACACGGTCCTCAACGCTCGCGGTAATCCAGACGCGCGTGCGGCCCATCTCGATGAGACACGAGCCCTCCGCGTGAACGTTGACCCCGAGCTCGATCTTGAGTGGGCGCAACTGATCCGGTTGACGTCCATCGGGCCGCGAATGATCCGTCATCGCTTCATCAGCTTGAGCATCAATGCACTTCCTTCGAAAAAGATCCAGAGGGGGACGAACATGATCAGGGGCGTGAAGGGGTCAACACCTGGAGTGAGGAAGTTGGCCACAAGGCCCAATCCGAGGAACCACCAGATCCTGTTCTTGTAAAGCCACTTCGAGTTGATGATGCCGATCATCCCGAGCATGAACAGCACAACCGGCAGCTCGAAGACGATGCCGAAGCCGATGACCATGATGAGTAGAAAGCCGACGAGCTCGCTGATGTCCGCGAAGTAAGTGGTGTTGGGCGGCGCCAGCGAGTTAAGGACGTGGATATACAAGGGAAGCGCGAAGATCGCCACCGCGACACCGATCAAAAAGAAGACGATGGTCGCGACCATCAACGGCAGGATGAAGCGCCGTTCGTGTGCGTGCAGCCCGGGGCTGACGAACCACCAGATTTGCTGGATCACCACCGGAGCCGCAATCACCAGGCCGATGTACAGCGCGACCTGCAGCTGGAGGACGACGCCACCAGTCGGCTGGAAGTAGTAGGCGTGGCCGATGCCCGCCCTCGTCACCAGCAGCCCGATCACCCGCCCGGCGATAAAGAACGACGCGACGGTCGTGATCCCCCACGCGATGAGCGACACGATGAGCGCGCGCCTCAACGCCTCGAGGTGCTCGATCACCGACATGCGGTCTTCTTCGGCGACGACCGCGGGCCGGCGCGCGCGCGAAACGACCCTGTCTAGAAGGGCCACGAGAGGCTCAGATCTTGGGGGAGGTGGCCTCGGACTGCGAGCCCGCGGACCCGGAGCTCTCCGAAGAGGCAGGCTGTGCGGGCGCCGGCGGCGTGGCGGGTGGCGGCGCTGTCGACTGAACGGCCGCTGTCATCTCGTTGGTGATGTCCGTGGTGGCCTTGCGGAACTCGCGCATCGCCTTGCCTACGGCGCCTCCCAGCTCGGGCAGCCGGCCCGGTCCGAAGATGATCAGCACGATAACGAGCAGGCCGACGATGTAGAACCAGTGGAGTTGCATTTCGAGTGGATTATAGACCGCTGCCGTCGGCTTCCGGCTTGGGGCCGATTTCAGCCGATTTTGCCTCTCAGCCCACCTGGATTGTGATCGAGGTGATCCGGTCGGTCGGCGCCGTCAGGAGCTGGGCCGCGCCAAGCCCCTGGATGACGGTCCCGAACCGGTTGTAGACGGTGGTCGGGCCCGTCCCTGGCCAGGCAGCGCGCTGGATGAAGAACTGGCTGCCGTTGACCGGGCTGCCGAGCGGGCGCGCCATGCCGACAGCGCCAATCCCCCAGGCAGGGCTCGTATTCGGTTCGCTAGGCAGGTCGTAGCCAGGACCGCCCCGGCCATCGCCGGTCGGGTCCCCGCTCTGGACCACCCAGTCCTGCGTCGTCCACAACATGCCGTCGTAGTAGCCGTCGAGCGCGAGCACTATGAAGTTATTGACCGTCACCGGGGCCACTTGGGGGTACAGCTGAATCGTTATCGGCCCCTTCGTCGTGTTCACAGTCGCCTGGTAGGTGCGGGTGGGCACGATGCATATCGGCTGCGGTCCGATAAAGGTGTGAGTGCCGGTTTGGGTCGAGGTGATGCATGCGGCAAGGGCACTCGGCCGCGGCGACTTCAGCGCGTCGGAGATCGCCAGCCCTGAGGCAAGGATCGCCGCGATGACGACGCCGGAGATGAGCAGCGGCCTCCAGGGCCGACCCTGCCATCGAGGCGGCAGATCGGCGGCATCGTCTACTGCCGAAACGATTGGCCGGCGGACGGGAACCTTGGCCTTGCTCATTTCTTGACCGCTGCCTCTGCGATGGCCTGGACCAACCCGTGCGTCGTGTACTCGCGAGCAGTGATCGCAACCGGCAAGCCGAGCTTGCGCGCCGTGTCCGCTGTGACCGGGCCCATGCACGCGATCTCCGCGTCACCGAGCACGGCGGGAAGGCGATCGTCAGGGAATGCGCGCACGAAGTTGACGACTGTAGAGGAGCTCGTGAACGTGATCACGTCAACGCCCTCGGCATTGAACAGGCGCCACAAAGCCTCGCTCGCCCCGGAGGGCCGCATCGCACGGTAGACGGGAAGAATCTCAACCTCCGCACCTTTCTTGGCGAGAAGCGATGGTAGTGCGTCGCGAGCCACCTCTGCACGCGGCACCAAAACCCGCATGCCCTCCATCTCCCAACCCTCGAGCGCCTTTGCCAATCCTTCCGCCGTGTACTCCGATGTCACGAGCTCCGGCCGAAGGCCTCGAGCTTCAAGCGATTCGGCCGTCTCCTGGCCGATCGCGCACAGCTTTGAGGCGTGCATGGCTCTCGCATCGCCGCCCGTCTCGAGCAGCATCCGGAAGAAGATGTCTACTGCGTTCGCGGAAGCGAAGATCACGAGGGCCGTCCCGTTGAGGCGCGCGATGGCGCTGCGAACGCGCTCGTCGGTGGGCATCGGGCTGATCTCAATGGTTGGAATCTCGATGACCGCGGCGCCGAGATCAACCAGCTCCCGCCGAAATGGATCGACCTGGTGGCGCGCTCGCGTGATCAGGATGCGGCGCCCATGGAGCGGTCGCTTCGAAAGCGTGTCGAGTCGATCGGACATCTCAACGCCTGGGCCGAGGACCAGCAACGCATCGCCTCTCAGGCCATACGTCGCCGCTTTGCGCGCAAGCTCGCCAAGGGGAGCGCTTACACGATGCTGTCCCGGCTGGCCGGGGTTGAGGATCAAAGCGGCCGGCGTCTCAGGGGTCCGGCCGTCCGCCATAAGCGCCGTGATGCCCGATTCCCACCAACCAGATGCGAGACGGAGCACGACCGTCTCCGCGCCTTTGACCAGGCCAAAGCCGATCGAGGCGGACTGGCCCTCGATCGTCAGCGGGATTCCGCTCATCACCGGGGCCGCAAGCTCGACGATCAGGCCGGGGACTGCTTCGAAGTCGATCTCCGCGTGCTCGAGCTTCTCCGCGATGTCGCTGCCGTTGGAAAACGCGTACGGGTTGCCAGGAAAGAGCACTGCCACCTTGCGACCCGTCCGCGCGAGACGAACTATCTCCTCCGCCGATTCGAGCGGTCCGATATCCGCCTGCGCCGAAGCCAGGTGGAGAAGTCCGGTGCCGCATCCATCACAGCAACGAATGATTTCGGCATCCTTGATCGCCTCAACTGCCTGGACTGTGGCCAGGCCAGGATGTCCGGGGCCGATTCCGACCAACCTGACTCTGCTCATGAGTCCACCACCGCTCGGAGCACCCAGACAGGTTAGAGCTTTCGGGATACCACGTAGGTGGCGAGCGTTGCGAGCGATGCCTGCGCTTCCCCATCACCCAAAGTCTCGAGCTCGCGTCGTGCCTCAGAGGCGAGTTGGCGTGCCCGCTCGATCGCTCGCGTGGGTCCGTCGCTGGCGCGCACGAGCTCGACAACATGGTGGGCCTCTGCCTCGGTGAGCTCGCGATGCGTCTCGAGAAGCTGCCACAGCTTGCCGCCGACGCCATCGTCTTCGAGAGCCATCATTAAAGGAAGAGTCGCGAAGCCCTCCGCAATATCGTGACCAATCGGCTTGCCGATCTCGTCCTCGCTGCTTTCGTAATCGAGAACATCGTCAGCGATTTGAAACGCGAGACCCAGAAGACGCCCGTAAGCGCGGATCGCCGAACGCTTGGGCCGATCGAGGCCGCCGAGGAGGGCCCCGATGTCGCAGCATGCGGCGAGCAGAGTCGCGGTCTTGGCTTCGATGCGACGCATGTATTCGTCGACGTCGGTGTCATAGCGATGACGGATCGCCTGCTGCCTCACCTCGCCGGCGCAAATGTCCATCACCGCACGCGCGAGAATGGCGACCGCCTCCGGAGAATCCGTGAATGCCGCCTGCTCGTAGGCCTTGGCGAAGTAGAAGTCGCCGACCACGATTGCCGCCTCGTCGCCGAGCTGCGCCGCCACCGTGGGGCGACCGCGCCGCACCTGGGCTCGATCGATCACGTCATCGTGGACGAGCGTCGCAGCGTGAATGAGCTCGACGGCCATGGCTGCAGGGGTCAACTTCTCGAGGTCGTAGGAGCCGCACCTCGCGGCGAGCAGGACGAGTGCAGGGCGGATGCGCTTGCCTCCTGCGGCAAAGAGGTCCGTCATCGGCGCAGCGACCACGTCCGGGTCGCTCTCGATGAGACGGCGCAGGCCCGCTTCGATCTTTTCGAGGTCGGCCGCGACCGGGCCGAAGATCGCGTGAGGTCCCGCCTCTAAGCCTTCAACTCCTGCCATCCAGGCACCTCCGGCGCGCTAAGCGCTCTTCACCGAAAGCCGGTAACCCAGGCCGGGCACCGCCTCGATGCTCACGCCTGGGCTGGCAAGGTCCGACAGCTTTCGCCGCAGACGCTGCACGTGGGGGTCGACAGAGTGGTCGTCGAGATCGTGCGGGTAGCCCCACACCTTGTCGCGCAGCTGCGCCCGCGTCAGGACGCGCTCCGGGTTGGCGGCCAGCACCGCGAGAAGGTTGAACTCGGTCATCGTCAGCGTGATCTCCTCGTTGCGCACCCTCACCCGGCGCGCGGCGTTGTCGATCTGAAGGGCGCCGACCGTGAGGATCCCCTCTCGCCCGGGACCCGCCTGGGTGAGGGCCGACCGCCTGAGGTGAGCGTTGATTCGCGCGGCCAGGATGCGCGAGTCGAACGGCTTGGTGATGTAATCGTCGGCTCCTACTTCGAGGCCGACCACCTCATCGGTCTTGGTCGAGCGCCCGGTGAGCATGACCATCGGGCTCATTACACCTTGCCGCCGCAGCTCGAGGATGACTTCGGTGCCGCTGATGTCAGGCAGCACCCAGTCGACGAGGACGAGGTCCGGACGGCCACCCGTGCCAAGCTCGATCGCCTTGGCGCCATTCGCAGCTTCGAGGACTTCGTGACCCTGCAGCCTGCACACCTCGGCGATCAGTGCCCTAACGTCGTGGTCGTCCTCGATGACGAGGATGCGCTGCTTGCGCCGGCCGGGGAGTGAGGTCAGTTGTGATCCGGAGGTGCGAATCCAACCCTGCGCGACTCGTGCGACGAGCGCTTCGAGCGCCTCATCAGGAGGACCCGTTTCTCCCCTCCATCGATCACGTCGGCCAGCTCCCACCCGTCGGCCGCCGAGGCCTGAAGGAACTTGACCAGGGTCGTTCCATCGGCCACCTGGGCCAGCGTCAGGACCTCGGTCGAGTACTCCCATTCGCGGGCAGGGAGGCCCACCGACGGGATGTGGGTGGTCGGCGCCGCGCCGTCCTCCGGCTGCTCGGGCTCGTCGGGATCGTCGTCCGGGTCTTCTTCGTCGTGCATGGGCACTGTCAAACGATTGTAGGTGCCTCGGAGTACCCCCGGCGGGGGTCGAACCCGCGCTGGACCGGGTTTAAGCCGGCTGCCTCTGCCATTGGGCTACGGGGGCAGGGTCAATTGTGAGCGAGCAACCGGCGACCAGGCTGCCAGTCCGTTATCGCCCGCCGATCACTTCGGATAGTCGAAGAAACCCTTGCCCGTCTTGCGGCCCAGGTGGCCTTCTTCCACCAGCTTCCTCAAGAGCTCGGGCGCGTCTGCGCCCTCGCCCTGGCGGTGGCGATCCTTCATCGCGCCATAGAAGATGTCGAGGCCGCTGAAGTCGAGAAGGTGGAATGGACCCATCGGCCAGTTCAGTCCCTTTTGCACCGCGGTATCGATGTCCTCCGCGCTCGCGTAGCCGCCCTCGAGCAAACGCAGGGCTTCTTCTGAAGCCGCGAAGAGGATGCGGTTGACGATGAAACCCCAGATCTCCTTTTGCAGGAGCACCGGAGTGCGATCGATGCTGCGCACGAACTCCATCGCCGCCTCGACCGTAGCCTCGGCCGTTTTGGGGCCGCGCACGACCTCGCAGAGCTGCATGACGGTGACCGGGTGGAAGAAGTGCATGTTGCAGCAGAGCTCCGGGCGGCCCGTGAAGTCGGCGAGCCGGCTGATCGCGATCGTGCTGGAGTTGCTGGCCAGGATCGCGTCCTTGCCGGCGTGCCGGCCGAGCGTCTTGAACACGGCCTGCTTGACGTCAAAGTCCTCGACCACGGCTTCGATGACCAGGTCGGCGTGGGCCGCGGCGCCGGCAAGGTCGTTGCTATCCTTGATGCTGCCGAGGGCCTTCGATGCCGCCTCCTTGGTCAACCGTCCCTTCTCCACCGACCGGTCGAGGAGCCGGGTGTTCTGGGCCCGGGCTCGTTCGAGCTGGCCTTCGACGGAGTCGGCGAGCGTGACTTCGTATCGACCGCTCAAGGCGGTCTGCAAAGCGATCTGGGAGCCCATGGTGCCTGCACCGACGACCAACACACGCTTCAATTCATGCATGCGGGTGAGCATGCAGGAATTCGAGGCCGCGGCGCAGGCCGCCGTCGATTCGATCCCGGATGAATTCGTGCAGTACCTCGTAAACACGGTATTCGTCATCGAGGAGTCGTCGCCCGAGGGGCTGATGGGGCTTTACGAGGGAGCCACGGCGCTGGCGGGCCTGGGCATGCCCGAGCGGATCACCCTTTACAAGCGCTCTCACGAGCGAGCCGCGGACTCGATCGACGAGCTGGTCGAGGAGGTCCGCCGGACGATCATGCACGAGGTCGGCCACCACTTCGGGATGGAGGAAGAGGACCTCCCGTATTAAGGAGCTTTAGCGCAACGTCCAGAAGGAGCGGTCCCACAGGATCAGCGGGTCACCCGCACCGGCCACCGCCGCCTCCACCCTGCCCACGCAGATGTCGTGGTCGCCGGCTGGGTGAGTTGCGACCAGGCTGCATTCCAGCCACGCCACGCACCCTTCGATCAGGGGTATGCCGTTGGTGCCGAGGCGGTGCGGAATCTCGCGCCAGGATTCATCGATGGCGGGGGCGCGACCTGCGAAGCGATCGGCGATGAACTCTTGAGTGCGGGTCAGGACGCTGACGTTGAAGGCCCTCGCCTCGAACACCGCTGCGCGCGTCGTGGCTTCGCGCTCGAGGCCGACCAGCACCATGGGAGGGTCGGCTGAGATCGAGACGAGGCTGCTGGCGGTGAGCCCTCGGTAGCCGGACCCATAGCGCGCGCTGACCACGACCACGCCCGAAGGAAGGCGCGCCATGACGTCCCGAAACTCCTGCGATGCCAAACCGCCAGTAGCCTAACCCTCGCGAAGCGGGACGGGTCCCGCACCCCGGGATAGAGCGACTGTGCAGGTAAAATCGACCACGGATCCGGGGCGACGTAGCCAAGTGGCAAGGCAGAGGTTTGCAAAACCTCCATCCCCAGTTCGATTCTGGGCGTCGCCTCCAATCTTTCTTAAAACGTCGTGAGGTGCGAAATACATCGCGCCTCCGATGCGTTTGAGAGAGTGGACCTGATCCCTCATGGCCAGAGGGAGGGTCTACGTAAAGGGGCCAGGCGCCAAAGGTGCTGTCGAAAAGACCGCCTCAGGCGCCTGACCCCTTTGTAGGGAGGAATCGAATAATCAGTACTTTGTCGGGTTCGATAGAACGCTCGGCTTGGGACCCATTCCCCGCACCACAATCAGCCCCGCGATCGCCGAGATGACGATCGCGATCCGAAGGACGTTGCGCACTCGCTTTCACCTCCTGGGGCGTTTTTTCTCGCTTGCCGTGCCCCGCCAGTAGAACGACCCCGCCGCAAGGCGAGTTACGCCGGCCTCGTGCGGAGCCGGCCTTTCTGCCCGGAGCCGACCAAGTGGGCCCTTTTGGCGCAGTAAGTTGCCACAGGAGCGACCATCTGTGCCCGGATGGCAGCTGTTTGGCGGCTGGTGGCACTTGATAGACTCGGATCAACACTCAGGCGAGGAGAAAGCGCATGGGCTTGGCCCAGATCAAGATGCCCCAGCTCGGCGAGTCGGTGACCGAGGGCACGGTCGAGAAGTGGCTCAAGAGCGAGGGTGACTTCGTAAAACGCGACGAGCCGATCGTGGAAGTCGTCACGGACAAGGTCAACGCCGAGATCCCCTCGCCCTTCGAAGGCAAGCTCGTCAAGATCACGGTCACCGAGGGCGAGACAGTGCGGGTCGGCGCCGTGATCGCCCAGATCGAGACCGCCGGTGGCGCCGCGGCCGACGCCCCTCCCGCTCCAGTCAAGCAGCCCGCCACCCCGGCCAAGGAATCCGCAACGCCCCACCCGGAGGTGCCTGCTGCCCCCGCTCCGCGTCAGGGCGCGAGCGCCCCGGCTGCCTCTGCGCCTGCACCCGCCCCTTCGAGCGACAACGGAGGCACCGACCGAGCTCGGCTTTCGCCCGCCGTCCGAAAGCTCGCGGCCGAGCACGGCATCGACGCCACGGCGATTCGCGGAAGCGGTATGGGCGGCCGGGTCACCCGAGACGATGTCCTCGCCGCTGTGGAAGGCGGAGGTGCCGCTCCAGCTGCTGCTTCTGCTGCCCCCGCGCGATCCGCCCCCCGCCCAGCGCAGACCGACGGCGCGCGCGAAGAGGTGGTGAAGCTGGGCTCGATGCGAAAGGCGATCGCCGAGCACATGGTTCGGAGCCTTGCCACATCACCTCACGCCTGGACCCTCCAGGAGGTCGACGTCACCAACCTGGTGCGTTATCGCGCGGTGGAGAAGGAAGGTTTTCGGACGCGGCACGGAGTCTCGCTGACGTACCTGCCGTTTGTCGTGCAGATCGTGTGCGACGCGATCAAGGAGTTTCCGTGGCTCAACTCGACCTGGAGCGACGAGGGCGTCGTGCTGAAGCACTACATCAACATGGGCATCGCCGTTTCGATCCCTGACGGCCTCATCGTCCCTGTGCTGAAGGACGCGGATCAGCTTGGGTTCACCGAGCTTGTTCGCTCAATCAACGACCTCGTCGAAAGGGCGCGCACGAAGCAGCTCAAGCCGGACGATGTCCAGGGCGGCACGTTCACCCTCAACAACACGGGCTCGACCGGCTCCGTTGCCAGCCAGCCGATCATCAATCAGCCTCAGGCGGCCATCCTGACCACCGAATCCATCGTCAAACGCCCGGTGGTGATCGGCGACGGGATCGCGGTTAGAGACATGATGAATATGTGCCTCAGCTTCGATCACCGGATCATCGACGGGATGATGGCGGGGCAGTTCCTAGGCACGATCAAGAAGCGCCTCGAGGAATGGACCGCCGCGAGCATCCAGCTGTGAGCACGGGCGCGCCACTGACCCAGGCTCCCATTCCTTCATGGATACGCATCCGCGTGACCGAGAGCGAGAACTTCAAGGAGCTCAAACAGATCGTCAAGGGCAGCCGCCTGCACACGGTCTGCGAGGAGGCGCGCTGCCCGAACATCTTCGATTGCTGGAACCGTCGCACAGCGACCTTCATGATCCTTGGCGACGTTTGCACGCGCGCCTGCCGGTTCTGCGCAGTCACCTCGGGCCGGCCGACTGAGCTGGACCTGGGCGAACCGCTGCGAGTCGCCGACTCGGTGGCCGAGCTCGGCCTGCGACACGCCGTCATCACGTCCGTCGACAGAGACGACCTGAAGGATGGCGGCGCAGGTATCTTCGCGCGCACGATCCGCGCGATCCGGCGGCGCAGCCCCGGCACGACGATCGAGGTACTGACCCCCGACTTCCAGGGCGACCTCGAATCCGTGCAGACCGTCGTCGACGCCGGCCCCGACATCTTCAACCACAACACCGAGACCGTCCCCCGCCTGTATGCGCGGATCCGGCCAAAAGCTGTTTACGCGAACAGCCTCGCCCTGCTACGGCACGTGAAGGCATCGGCGCCTCAGATGGTCACGAAGTCCGGCCTGATGGTCGGCCTTGGGGAAACAGAGGACGAGCTGCTCGAGGTGTTTGGCAATATGCGCGCGCACAACATCGATGTCCTGACGGTGGGCCAGTACCTGCGGCCGACCAAAAGTCATGCCGAGGTCGTGCGCTACTACAGGCCCGAGGAGTTCTCGCGATTGAAAGGCCTGGCACTCGAGATGGGCTTTGGCCACGTCGAAGCAGGACCCCTGGTCAGGTCCTCATACCACGCTGATGAGCAAGTCCCAGAACGTAAGAGCCTGCTGGCTGGGTAGCACTCCTTACCAGGAGGCATGGGACCTCCAGGCGGAGATCGTTGCCGCCGTTCGCGACGGAGGCGCGCCCGACACGCTCCTGCTCCTCGAGCACCCGCACGTCTTCACGATGGGCAAGGCGGCGAGCTCTGCGGACATCCTGTGGGATGAAAGCGAGCGGGCGGCCCGTGAGGTCGACCTGATCTGGTCTGACCGCGGCGGCGAGGCGACATATCACGGTCCAGGGCAGCTGGTCGGGTATCCGATCATCGATCTCGCGCACTTCGAGCTCACGATTCCCGCTTACATCCAGAAGCTCGAGCAGTCAGTGATCGAATATCTACGCGAGCTCGGCGTCGAATCGGAGCCTGGCGAACGTGGACTCACCGGCGTCTGGTCCGAGGGCGAGAAGGTGGCGGCAATCGGCATCAAGCTGAACCGATCCGTTGTGAGCCACGGCTTTGCACTGAATCTCACCACGGATCTTCAGTACTTCGACGGCATCGTTCCCTGCGGACATGCGGACAAGCGTCCGACATCGGTCGAGGCCCTCACGGGCCGGCGCATCGACACCGCGACCGCGGCTCGTGAATACACCAGACATTTCGCCGGTGTATTCAGAGCTACGGCCGATTGGGCCTCACCCGAAGCGCTTCTCGCGGCTGCGCGCCGCTAGCTCTTGAGCTCGCCCCTGGCGAGCCTATACTCCGCCCACTGAGCGCCCGGGTAATCAATGCTGCACACGCTTTTTCCCTCTCGGACAAACTTCCGGCCTGGCTGCAGGACCCAAGTTGGTGTCTGCCGCGGTCCTCGGAAGCGCCTGCAACCTGACCATCAGCCGCAAGTACGGCCGTCCATTCATCCAGCGCTTCGGCAAATACATCGGCGTGACCGAGGCAAGGCTGATCCAGGCTGAAGGGCTTTTCAAGCGATTGGGCCCCTGGGCGATCATCATCGGCCGCCACATTCCCGGCATGCGGATAGTTTTGTCGGCCTTGTCGGGAATACTTGGGGTGCCTTACCGGGTTTTCATACCGTGCGTATTCGTTTCAGCGATGATCTGGGCCGCGATCTTTCTCGAGATTGGACGTCGAGTAGGTCCCCGCGTACGAGAGGTTTTTCTCATATTCCCGGCACACCTGATTCCTTAGGTTTTGCTGGGTTTGGGCTTGCTCGTGATCGGGTATCTGGGATATGAGCATGGTTTCAAACCGAAAGCCTGGAACAGACACGCTGAAGAGCCCCATTGAGCTCGTTCGCCTCGACACTGTCGAGATGGACGAGGACGACGAGATCCTTCCCGACTTCTCAGCCGAAGTCGATGGACGGCGCGTCTGGGTCACCGCCGTACTCGAGAGGACCGTCGTGATCGAGCCGGCCCCAGGCGAGCCCAAGGTGCTTGTCAACCGCAACCGCCTGATGGTCGACCCCGGCCAGCTCCGCGTTCGCCACCTGGCGAGCAAGGAAGCCGCCCGGCGCGGCCGCGAGGCTGCCCGCCAGCTTCGGATGCAAGAAAACCGCTCAGCGGCCTGAGCTCACCCCCTCGGGGTTGAGCCTTTGTAACGTTCTGGTAAAGTTGGCTGCTCCGCGGCAGACATGGCCGCCTAGCCCAAGGAACGACTGCATGAGCAAAATCGTACCCGTCGAGCTTGTTTCGCTGGCCAGCATCGTTCCGCCCCTCAACCACGAGGTCAGCGGGGGCTTCAACGCGATGGTGGACGGCAAGCAGGTTCGCGTCCGCGCCGTGCTGGAGCGGACCGTCGTGATCGAGCACCAGGAAGGCGGCGAGCGCAGCGTCGTGCGCAAGGACAACTGCATGGTCAAGCCCTCGACAGTCGTGTTCGTGCCTGGCAACCCCAACAACGGTGTCGGACCACGCCAGTGGCGCAGGCTGCCGGGCAAACCCCCTGCCACCCCAAGGGTCGGGCCCTAGCCCCAGTTCAGTCGATCTGGCGCTGTGCCACCAGCGTTAAGAAGGCCGGAAACGACTCCGACAGCGCCACTTCCTCGAACACCTGGCGCGCCTCGGCAAAACGGCCCTTCGACCACAGCTCCTCGCCAAGCCGCCCACGCACCTTAGCCATCTCGTCGTCGGCGATCTCGCGCACCAGGTCAGCGGTCACCGGCGAGCCCTCGTTCAACCGCGACGAGTGCCTGATCCACTGCCACACCTGCGACCGCGAGATCTCGGCCGTGGCGACATCCTCCATCAGGTTGTTGATCGCCGCCGCCCCGACCCCTCGAAGCCAGGACTCGATGTACTGGACCCCTACGCTCACGTTGAGGCGAAGCCCGTTCTCGGTGATCGACGCGTCAGGCATCTTCATATCGATCAGCTGCTCCGGGGTGACTGACACATCCGGCCGCTGCCTCTCGAGCTGATTCGGCCGGTCCCCCAGAACGCGGTCGAACGCCTCCGTCGCCGTGGCCACGAGGTCCGGGTGCGCCACCCACGTTCCGTCGAAACCCGAGCCGGCCTCGCGGTCCTTGTCCTCCTTGACCTTGGCCAGCGCGACGCGATTGACCTCAGGGTCGCGCCTCGACGGAATGAACGCGGCCATCCCCCCCATCGCGTGCGCTCCGCGGCTGTGGCACGTCTTGACCAGCAGGTCGGTGTAGGCGCGCATGAATGGAACCGTCATGGTCACCTGCGCGCGATCCGGTAGGACGAAGTCCGGTCGGTTCCGAAACTTCTTGATGATGCTGAAGATGTAGTCCCAGCGCCCCGCGTTCAAACCGCTCGAGTGCTCGCGCAGCTCGTACAGGATCTCTTCCATCTCGAAGGCGGCCAGGATCGTCTCGATCAGCACGGTCGCGCGGATCGTGCCGCGCGGCACATCGAGGGCACCCTGGGCGAAGTTGAAGACGTCGTTCCAGAGCCGCGCCTCCAGGTGGCTTTCGAGCTTGGGCAGGTAGAAATAGGGCCCGCTGCCCTTGGAGAGCAAGCGCTTGGCGTTGTGGAAGAAGTACAGGCCGAAGTCGAACAGGCTGCCTGAGATGGGCTTCCCGTCCACCTCCACGTGCCGCTCGTCCAGATGCCAACCGCGCGGCCGTACGACCAGCGTCGCGACCTTGGCATCAAGCCTGTACTGCTTTCCCTCCGGGCTCGTGAAGTCGAGCGTCCGCTCGATGGCATCGATGAGGTTCACCTGGCCCTCGACGAGATTCGCCCACGTCGGTGTGTTGGCGTCCTCGAAGTCGGCCATGAACACCTTTGCTCCAGAGTTCAGCGCGTTGATGACCATCTTGCGGTCGGTCGGTCCCGTGATCTCGACACGCCGGTCCTGAAGATCATTGGCGGGAGGGGCCACCTTCCAATCGGACTCGCGGACCGATCTGGTTGCGGCGAGGAAAGTTGGAGATTCGCCGGCGTCGAGGCGCGCCTGGCGCTCGTCGCGCATGCGCAACAGCTCGAGCCTCCTGGCACCGAACTCGCGCTGCAAGCCGGCCACGAACTCGAGCGCGTCACTCGTGAGCACCTCGGCGGCGCGCCCGGTGACCGGCCCCTTCAGCTTCATCTGTTCACTCGATGCCATCGTCAGCCAATTTACAGTAGGCCGTCAGTTCCCTGTCAGACGCGCGACCACAGGAGCGAAGGACTCGGCTGCCTCGCCCGGCACGATCACGTATGAGATTCCGTACCGTTCGCGCCGGGCCTGCACGTCCTCGACCACCTCGTCGACGGTGCCGATCAGGAAATGCGGCATCGCGAGTATGTCTTTTGCTGCCACGCCGATGCCGGCTGCCATGACCGAAGCCACCGACTCGCGGTCGTCGGTGATGTTGGCCAGAAATATCGTGACGCTCAGCTCGATGCGTTCCATACGTTCGCCCGCCGCGTCACGGATCCAACCAAGCTTCTCGACGGTCGCCTCCGCGAGCCCGGTGCGCACGAGGTTGCGATTGATGGCGCCCTCGCGCAAGTCGAAGTTCACGTTGACGATGTCCGCCTCGCGAGCCGCGAGCTGCAACATGCGACGGCCGCCTCCCCCGAGCAGAATCGGCGGATGAGGCATCTGGAGGGGCCGCGGAGATCCTTCGATGCCAGTCACCCGATAGTGCTCGCCGGCGAAGGTGAACGGCTCGCCCGTGAAGAGCCCTTTGATGATCGTCAGCGCCTCCTCCATCCTGCTGATTCGCGTGCCCGGGCTGTCGAACGGGATGCCAGCCTGCTCGTAGTCGGAGGCCATCCAGCCGGCGCCCAGCCCGAGGTCAAACCTTCCATCCGACAGCAGGTCGATGGTGGCCGCTTCCTTCGCGAGCACCACAGGGTGCCTGTAGTCGTTGTCGAACACCAGCGACCCGACTCTCAACCGCGTGGTCGCATCGGCGGCGGCCATGAGCGCGGCAATCGGACCGACCTGGTCGGTGAAGTGGTCGGGAAGGTACAAGGAGGCGTAGCCGAGCGCCTCGACCTGCCGAGCCTTCTCCTTCCAGGCCGTGGCGCTGGGAGCCCGATGTTCCTGCACTCCGAACCTGAGCGGGCGCAGCTTGGTCACGGCGCGTAATTATGCCGCGCCAGGTGTGCCGTAACCGCTCCCATCGGCTAACATCGGCGCGCCATGGTCGCCGCTGTCCGCCGAGCGCGGGACACCGCCTGGGTTCCGATCGTGCCGGCGCTTGTCAGCTGGATGCTGCTTTTCGGCTACCAATGGGCTTTCTCCTTGACGTATAGGGGCCACCAGCACACCGTGTTCGCCTATTACTCGGGAGTGCTGGGCGATGGAGTCCTGATACCCGCGGTGAACGTGGCCGGCTTCATGGTGTTGCGCTATCTGGCAGCAGCGATCCAGTGGAGACGGCTACCGCTGTATGCGCTCCTTGGATTTGTCACCGCCGCCACCGCGTTCCTCGTCCAGGCCGGGCTGGGTCTCGTCAACTGGTCGATGCCGCTTCCTTTTCATTGGAGCGACGTGGGCCAGTTCCACTTTCTGGTCATGTGGGCGGAAGTGGCCTACCTCTACCTCGTGCTGGCCACCGCGGTGAACAACTGGTCGCGGTTGAGAGGCGATCTCAGTGCCTGGAGTAGCTTCTGGCTCGGCCTACTGGGCCTCGCCCTCTTTGCGTGGACGCTGGCGGCCGACTACATCCGCTAAGCCAGGACGGGGTGGTGCCGAGACCCAGACTTGAACTGGGGACACCCGCATTTTCAGTGCGGTGCTCTACCAAGCTGAGCTATCTCGGCACGGCCGATGATTGTATCGACCGGACGGGGGGGTTCGCCGGGAGGTTGGCCGTGCCATCCTTGCGCGGATGAAGCAAATGCTCGGCTGGCTCTGGATGGCCGGCGCGATCGCAGCCCTACTGGTGGTCCAGGCATTTCGACAATCAGAGCCGCTTTCATCGCTCGACCGGTCTCTCAACGCAGGTCGAGGCCTGATTCCACTGGGCATCGCCATCACTGTGGTTGGCGCGGGGCTGCTGCTTGGAGCGGCGATTCATGGCATGGTTTTCGATTCGCAGCCCATGGAAACCGGGAATATTTCGGGCCGGTATTCAGGCCCAACTCCGGGTGGCGGCCGGTGGATCGGTGCCTTCAAGGGCAAGCGGCTCTGGGGCCGCTCGTTCTATGAAGAGTCAGGTATCTCCGAGGTGAAGCGGTCCTGGCTGACAGGCGAATGGCTGCGCGACCACCGCCTGCTGCGAACGACGATGGTGCTGGTTGGGTTGCCGATCGTTGTGATCGGAGCGTTCGCAACCGTCGCGCTGGCCACGGACGTGACGGCGGTCAGGCTGCTGTTGCTGCTGACGGCCGCGTACGTCGCAGGGCACATGGGATTCGCTCTGATCCGCGCATAGCCGGCCTGATACCCCAATGACTTGGCTGAATCTTGCCCTGGTCGCGATCATCGCCAGCCTCAGCCTTGTGTTTTTGTTCTCGGGTCGGCCGAGGATTTGGGCGCGGCTCCGTTTCGTAGCGATTCTCTGCTTTGAGGTGGGCGGAGTCCTCTTGCTAACTCTGTTTCTCGTTACGCTCGCGTATCTCGCGACGGCTCCCGGGTCAATCGAGCCCTCGAGCCAACCGGTAGTGACGACGGTTCTCCACGCAGCCGGCAACACGCTGCTGCTCGTCTCCGTGGCGACTGCCTGGGGAACGCTGACTGGCCTGGGCGGCGCGTTCTGGTTCACGCTCAACAAGCGAAGATCCGCGGCTATCGCTCCGATCGCCGGCCTCATCTGGGTGCTGCCGACGTTCCTGCTCGCGATCGGCGTTCAGGAGCTGCAGGCGCAGATCTACAACTTCACAGCTCTCAATGTCACCGGCGGCTACGCGGAGGTGACTCCCGGCCAGGTGTTTTGGGCCGCCGTCGTGCTTGGAATCCGACCGGGTGCCTATGTATTCAGACAGGCGAGAGTCGCGCTGGCTGAGGAGGCTCGTCAAGACTATGTGCGAACCGCCAACGCAAAGGGGCTGCCATGGCGGGATGTCGCTCGCCGTCACATCTTCAAACCGGCACTGCCGATTCTGATCACATCGTGGCTTATCTCCTTTCGATTGATGATTGGGTCGCTGCCCCTCGTCGAGTTCTTTTTTGCCTACCCTGGCCTCGGGAACCTCTTCCTGCAGAGCTGCGGTATCGGTTCGTCTCAGGGCATGAACCCAGACCAGGCGATCGCCGCCGTCGTGATCGCGACCGCACTCTTCTTCATTCTCGAAGCCGCCGCCAACGTTTTCCAGCAGCTGGTCGATCCACGCCTGCGCGAGGCTCGGGCCGACCCGGAGGCGGCTTCGTGAGAGCTTCGCGCGTGGTCATCCTGGCCATCCTCGGTGGTGTGATGTTGGCCTGCTCGCCAATACCCAGGCCTGGCAGCTGGCACGTCTTGGGGCCGATTCCCAACCTCTCATTCGCCGAACAGATGGTCGCCCTTCCCAATGGCTCCGCGCTCGTGTTTGGCGAAGCACTCTCAGCCCCGAACACGCAGCCGCTGCCCGCGGCGGCCGTCTACGAAGCGACAACGAACACGTGGCGGCCGATTGCTCTGCCGCCAATCCAAGTCGTCGGAGCGACTTTGACGGCACTGCGGGACGGCACCGTTCTGCTCGCGGGTGGGACACTCGGACCGCAGACCAGCGCCGCCGCTTTTCTATATCAGCCAGGCGCCAACCAGTGGGTCCGTACCGGCGACATGATGCAGGCACGCGCTTCTGACAGCGCGACGCTTCTGCGAGACGGGCGCGTGCTCGTGGTCGGTGGCCTGCGTGATGGCCAGTCCTTGGCCAGCTGCGAGGTTTACGATCCCGGATCGCGCACCTGGGCCCTGGTCAAACCGCTCCCTCACACCCGCGTTTATCAGACCTCTGTTCTGATGTCTGACGGCCGGGTCATGATCGCCGGTGGCGATCACGATGCGCCGGCCGGGGGCTCCGAGAACGGCATCCAGCCAGGCACCTCACCCGGCACTGGAGCCTATACGAGCGCGGAAATCTATGACCCACGGCTCGACAGCTGGTCAGAGCTGAGTGAACCGACCACTATCGAGGATCCCAACCTATTGCCCCTTCGCGATGGAGAGCTGCTCGTTTACGGCGGTCATTTTGGATTTCAGGCATCGAACCTGGTCTACCTTTACGATCCCCACTCAGGACTCTGGTCGAGTAAAGGAATGGCGATGGGCGGCGGCGTCGCCATCGAGCTGACCGACGGAAGGATCCTTTTCCCGGAATCACTTTGGACCTACGACCCGAGCCAGGATCTATGGATGCCTGTGACGCAGGTACCCACTGGCACAGCTTTCGGGTCCTTGCCTTTCCTCAAACCCGATGGCACGGTGCTCGTAATCGCCATCGACTCTTCGCATCAGAATGCGATCGCTCTCATTTTCGATGCCAGTGGATTCCCGCCGCTGCCGGGCTCGAGCGGTCCACTGGCCGATTCACGCGCCACCAGCGTGCTCCTGATTGTCACGTTCGTCCTCACGCTCCTCATTGGAGCCAGGTACTTGATGGGTTCGAGAAGGTCGATCGGGGCATGAGCGCCACGCTGCTGAAGAAGATCCGAACAGTGGGGGGCGCTTTGGTCGGCGGACTCTTGCTTGTCGCCCTGACAATTTTGACTGCGATCGGGTTGGCCGAGCCTTCCAAGTGGTGGGGGCAAAACTATGCGTTCGGATCCCCCCCAGGAACGGACTTGACTCTCCAGCCTCCGTTCCAACCGCTGACCACCATGGAGGTCTTCAACTCGGACGTCCAGAGCGTGGGAACCCATTTTTACCTGCTCGGTTCAGACGCCGCAGGGCGCGACCTGCTCGCCCTGGTGGCGCATGCCGCGATTCCATCAATGTTGCTGGTCACGGCAGTTGTCGCCATAAGGCTGCTGATCGGAGTTCTGGCGGGCTTCGCGATGGCCCATGGCTTCACCCCGATTCGGGTCATAAGCAGGGGGATGGGCCGCTGGATCAGCGGGTTCCCATATCTGATGCTCGCGATCATCCTGATCGAAGCGACAACCCCAAGCGGACGGTGGATCGCGTTTGTCATCGGGATGGCCTTGATCGGTTGGCGCGATGTTGCGGAGACAGTGGCCGGCCAGATCGAGTACGTCCGCACCCAAACCTTCGCCCTTGGCGCCAAAGCCCTGGGAACGGGTCCCCTGATGTTCTTCCGCCTTCACGTCCTGCCCTACCTCCGGGCGCCCCTTGCCGTCGAAGTCCCGTTCCAGGCAAGCGCGGTCCTGGTGCTTCTGGCGGAGCTGGGCTACTTGGGCGTCTTTATCGGTGGCGCCACCGTCCTCAGTGAGAATTCGCGGGGAGGCGGGGTTTCTGCCGGATTCACAGTGGTCAACGTGCCCGAGCTCGGCCAACTGCTTGCACCGGCGCGCCTGTATGTAGATCGGCACGAGTTCGCACCGGTGCTGGTACCGGCGCTAGCCATCGCCGTCGCTGCATTCGCGTTTGAGCTAATCGGGGCGGCCATCCGTTCGCGGCGCGACCGCACGGCTGCTTAATTGCACGAGACAGCGGTTCGGACCAAAACGGCCTATGCTCCAGGGGTACAGCTATGAATCTATGGGCTATTGGCGCCTATTGCCTGCTCGTCGCGATTTACTTTGTGCCGGTGATCATCTTCATCAGGCGAAGGCGGAAGGGTGATCGACCTGCTCCGACCCAGCACGACCAGTCACCGCTCGATGGTCTTGTCGCCACAATGCCAGTCGACCGCTGGTGAGCTCCTAGACCGTTCTCTCAGCAGAGCTCAAACCTGAGCGCTGGGCTCCGCGTTCCCGTTGCGACGCTGCCAGGCGATGATTGCGATGGCGGCAAACGCGAAACCGACGGCACCGGTTGCGGCAGCGGTAGTCACATTGCCGGCCACCGATGCAACACCGGACCCAGCCAGAACGATTGCCCCCAAACCCAGGGCAACTCCGGTTACTGCTCCAATGGCCACGCCGCGCTGAATATGGACCTGGCGCTCGTCGATGGCACGTAACCGGCAATCGATGGACCAGTGGGCCAATTCGGCGGCAGCGAGCAGCGCCGCCGCGACCACTGGACTCCAGGGGTCCAGGCCGACACCCTGCGCGACGAGCGACACGACGTAGGTCGCGGCCAGGATCCCGATCGCCCACTGCACGGATCGACGACTGGGGACCACCAGGCTGACCGACATTAATGCCACAGCCGCGAAAGCCAGGATCCACACGGGCCTCGTAGAGCCCTGGCTCGACGCAGCGACATCGGCTCCGACCAAAGCCATCAGAAGGACAGCCATCGCGCCAGTCGTTAGACGTGGGATGTTCGAGCGAATCGTCGGAATGTGCGCACCTCCTCCAGCGCTGCCGTGAGGGATTCACCGCGGTGCCAGGTTGAGATTGGAATGCCGGCTTTCCTGTACTCATATCGAAGAGCTTCACGTTTCAGGGCCCACAGCTTGTAAGCCAGGCGGCCCTGCGGACCGCTGGGGGCGGGGAGAAACGGCGTCGGAGACACCTCAACGATTGCCACGTCGAACCCACGCCCGCGCAGGTCAAAGAGTGCCGCCACCGTTCGCTCGTCGAGCAGCGGCGTGATCGCTATGACGAGTGCCTTGGGCGGCAGCGTCCGGGTGGGGATGATGTCGATACCCTTCCACGCATAGCTGAACTGGCTCTCGGTGCTCAGGAGCGCATCGACAATGCGATACGCCTGTGTGACCCCCATCCGAGGATGTAGCCATCGCAGGGTGCCGCCGAAACTGACCAAACCCACGCGATCTCGGCGGTTCAGGTAGTGGCGAGCGAGCGAGGCAGCTGCGCGGACGGTCATGAGCAGGATGCTGTCGCCATCCACACCGAGGTCGGAGAACGTGTCGAGAAAGATGACGACATCGGTGTTGCGTTCCGGGTGCACGTCGTTGACGTGAAGGTCGCCGCGGCGCGTGCTTTGAGGCCAATTGATTCTGCGGACGCGGTCTCCGGGCACGAACGGCCGGACGTCAGCGAACTCGATACCGTCTCCAATCCGACGCGACACCTCATTGCCGGAGAAGACCTGCGTTTCCAGTGGTCGGATGGCTCTCGCCAGTGCCTCCTCACGCGGGTATACGCGTAGGACGAGCGTCTGATCAAGCAGCTGCTCGTAGGTGAAGAACCCCAGTCGATCATGCGATTCGACAAGCAGCCTGCCCATCTTGAACGTGCCCCATCGGGAGGAGATCAGCTTGATTGCGAGGTGGCGCTGCGTGCCGGCCGGGAGTTGAATTGTCTGGAGCTCAGCTCCACTGCTCGGCTGAAAGCCGGCCGGAAGCGGAATCAGGACCTTGAGCCAGGGCATTGCAGTTTGGGCGTCGATCTCCAGGTCGGCCGACACCTCCTCGCCCTCGAGCACGCGCTCGCGGTCAAGTCGCACGCTGAGCAATAGTTTCGGCCGCACCATGCCGATCAGACCGGCGACTACTGCGACCAGGAAGCAAATGCCGATCTCGGCTGCCTCGGGCCGCCCGAAAAGGATGGCGACCAGCAGCCCCAGGCCGGCCAGCCACATGTAGCCGACCAGCTTCGGTGACGCCGTCATCCTCACGCTGACGGCCTGCGGACGTCCTCGGCGGAAGGGGCGGGCACTGACCCCAGGCACTCGGCGACCACGTCTTCTTGGCGGATGTGCTCTACCCAGAGCTCGGGGCGCAGTGTGAGCCGGTGCGCCAGCGCGGGGACGGCGACCGACTTGACGTCTTCCGGAATCACATAATCGCGGGCGTCGAGGGCTGCACGGGCCCTTGCCAGCTTGAAAAGAGCCAGGGCGCCGCGGGGGCTGGCGCCCACCTGTGTCCGGGGACTCAGCCTCGTCGCCTCAACCAGATCGACGATGTAGTAGCCGATGCTCTCGGACACATATACCTGCTCAAGAGCGGACTGGAGCCGCAAAAGGGTGGGGCCGTCCACGACCGTCCGCAGGGCCACCTCGTCTTCACCGCGCTCGGCGCGCTGCTGCAGGATCGCCAGTTGCTGCTCGCGGGAGGGATAGCCGATCCGCAGCCGAACGAGGAAGCGGTCCAGTTGCGCTTCTGGTAGCGGGTAGGTGCCCTCGAACTCGATCGGGTTCTGGGTCGCGATGACCAGGAACGGGCGCCCCAGCCGGCGCGTGACGCCCTCCATGGTCACCTGCTGCTCCTGCATTGCCTCGAGCAGCGCGGCCTGCGTTTTCGCCGGCGCCCGATTGATCTCGTCCGCAAGAAGAAGATTGGTGAACACGGGACCGGGCCTGAAAACGAACTCGCCCGAGCGCTGGTCATAGATGGACGCGCCGGTTACGTCAGAGGGCATCAGGTCTGGCGTGAATTGAATCCGCTTGAACTGCTGCTCCGTGACGGCGGCGAAGCTGCGTGCCATCAGAGTCTTCGCGAGCCCAGGGAAGTCCTCGATCAGCACGTGACCGTCACACAAAAGGGCCATAAGAACAAGCTCGAGGACATTGCGTTTGCCCAGGACGGCGCGCTCGATCTCGTCGAGCAC
>Ga0208849_1000336_pt1 | contig 45371 bp, 31 predicted proteins | sample NGESurdeep072012_10_FD_184470 | JGI IMG/M metagenome (GOLD analysis project Ga0208849, IMG submission 184470) | Arctic peat soil microbial communities from Barrow, Alaska - NGEE Surface sample 53-3 deep-072012 (SPAdes) | ecosystem: Environmental > Terrestrial > Soil > Wetlands > Peat ... | reverse complement strand
GCGAGTCAGCGAGTCAGCGAGTCAGCGAGTCAGCGAGTCAGCGAGTCAGCGAGTCAGCGGCTAGATGCAACTACGAGCAGATTGGTTGGGAGGAGCGGGGCGGGGATGGGCGTTGGCTGAGGTATCCCACCCTAGGCGCAAAAACAAGAACGCGCCGAGGGTGGCGCACCCATCGGAGTCGTAGTATCGGAGTCGTAGTACCCTGGGCCCTCGGCCGCGGCGGACGGGGGACCGGGGCACCCGGCGTTCTGGGATGGGATTCGTAACCCTTGGGGCGGAGCGGTGTCTAACCGGACGGGGGATCTAAATACACATGCGTCGATTGATTTTGTCTCCGTTTGCGGCGCCGTCAGCGTCCGCAACGTTCCTTGGCGTTGCGGGATTGTTTGTCTTGATGTCGGGGGCGATGCCGGTGGCTGTGCGGGCGCAGGCTGGCGAATTTGAGATTGCGCAGAACGGCAAAACGGTGGGCACGGCGAGTTTTAAGTTCGCCGCGACGAAGGACGGATACGATTCAACCTCGCTGGTGAAGGTGGCAATGGAAGGGCTTGACTACTCGCTCTCAAAGGACGAACAGCTTACGGCGGCGAACCAACTGGAGCACGTGATGCTGAGCGCCATCGTGAACGGCGAGGCGGTGAACGTGGTGGCGACGCCGGATGCGGCGCAGTTGCTCTTGAACATTTCAGCGAATGGGAAGAGCTCGACGACGCGGTTGGCGGCACACCCTGGCGCGGTGTTTATGGCGGACTTTGACCCGGGCGCTCTGGAGACGCTGATGGCGCTTGCGGTGACCAAGAATAACCGCGATCTGTGGGCGATTTTGCCGAAGGAGGCAGGGTCTCTTGAGCCGGTGAGGCTGGCGACTTATCCCGATCAGGAGGGCACGCTTGAGGAAAAGCCGGTCGCGGTGCATCACCTGGTGGCGACGATCGCCGGGGCTGACACGGAACTGTTTTCCGGACCGGATAACCAACTGCTTCAAGCTGAACTGCCGCAAGCGGGATTTGCGCTGATCCGAAAGGGGTTTGTGTTGAAACCGAGCGCTAAGCCGATTGTTCCTATTGGCGGTGAGGAATCGACGCCGCCAGCGCCGGCGAATTGAGGCTGGCTGGGGTGGGCGGGTGAAGCGGAAAGGGAGCCTGGCGCGTCTAATTATCAGACGAACACGAATCCGCAAAGGCACTTAGATAAGGCTCGGAATAGAACTAGACTGGAGAAGCTCTCGATTGTCCGCACTCTCCCTCATGCACAGGGCCGCACTCATGGCGGTCGCGCTGGCTTTGGCAACAACTGCCAGCGCGCAGTACGCCCACGCAACCGAGGCGGCGAAGACGCAGCGGAGGCTTGCTGCGACGACACGCAGGCATGCGCTTGACAGTCAGGTCCACTCCAAAACACATTCAGGAACTTATTCAGGAACACATTCTGGAAGATATTCCGCGAGACATTCGGGCGGTCCGGTGAGCATGAGCGCGGCGCGCAGGCGCACGCCTGATGAGGTTGGGCGCTCGGCGGGGCTGGCGATTCGGCAGCGACTTGCACTAAGGCAGACGGGACATAGCGCGGTGGCGGCTCGAGTGGGGCGCGCACGATACAGACGACGGTACACAATGGGACCGCGATTGGAGCGAACAGCGCTGCGTTCTGAATTGCGCGGCGGGACGCGAGGGCCGACGCGAGACTTTGGGACCAGTGAGGCGGTCGAGGCCGACACCGTTCCAGTTGCGAGAACTGCGGAGACTGATGAAGCTAAACCTGGCGAACGGCAAGAAAGTGCGAACGTGGAGACAGCGCCGACGGAGCGCGTGAGACCGGATGAATCCGCAGGAGTGAATGCAGATGACGCGGCGATGAGAGGCGGCGAAGAAACTGCAGCGAATCCTGCGAGCCAAGCCGTGGAAGCAGCACGCGACACGGCCGGCGACACAGCACTGCGGGCGGATTCCGCGAGCGCGGAGAGGAAGGCCGAGGTGGCTTCGCTGAGCCTGCGGGCGGGAAGGATGCCGGCGCCGCTGAGAGGATCTCTTGCGTCGCTGGAGCGGCAAAACGATCGGCTGGACGCGGAGGGGTTGGAGCGGATTGAGGACGAAGCCGATCTGGCCGCGCGGATCGCCGACAAACTGCTGGTGCCGTTGCCGGCGTCGATTGCGCTGACGGTGAATCCGGACCTCGAGGAGAATCACCGCTATTGCCGGCCATGGACGGCGAAGTTTCTGGCAGACCTGGCGCGGGCGCACGAGGCGGCGTTTCATCGGTCGATTGAAGTGAGCTCGGCGGTGCGGACGGTGGCGTACCAAAAGCGGCTGATGGAGACGAATGGGAATGCGGCTCCTGCTGAAGGCGACATGGTGAGCCCGCATCTGACTGGGGCAACGATTGATATTGCGAAGAAGGGCCTGAGCCGAGCCGAGATTGCGTGGATGCGGCGGCAGCTGGCGGACTTGCAGACGGCGGGGAAGATCGATGTGGAAGAGGAATTCAAGCAGTCGTGCTTCCACATTACGGTTTACAAGAGCTATGTGCCGGCGCGGAAGGCAGGCGAGGCGACGCCAATGAAGGCGGTCGCGGGCGGTGCGACGACTCGCAGTGAGTGGCCGCAGATGGCCCAGCCGGCCGATGTGGCGCAGGGAGAGTAGGGCTCGCGCAATCTGCCGAGCTCAATTTTTCAGGACCGGATGGTTATGGAAAAGTTGAAAAGCTGGAATGCGCTTTCCAACTTTCCCACAACCACGGCTGCTGCTGCTGGAATTTATATTTTGAAAATCGAATTGGTTCCGGCCCTAGTCTGGAGCATTCCTCGGGGGCTAAAGCCCCAAATCATTTCCAGCTGATTATGTACGGGCTGAAGCCCGTACCCTTCAGGCTGAAGCCCGTACCCTTCAGGCTGAAGCCCGTACCCTTCAGGCTGAAGCCGGTGTCCTTCAAGCTTAGGCCGGTGTCCTTCAAGCTGAAGCCCGTACCTTTCAGGCTGAAGCGCCGACCCTTCAAGCCGGCTCACTCCTCACTTGAAAATTCATTCGATTGCAGATGCCTGCGCAGGTTACAATCGCGGGCGGATGCATAGCCACGGGCGCGGAAGAGTTGAGTTGGGCGCGGCACGATGCTTTTCAAGAGAAGATTAGAGTCGCTTGCGGAGCGGCTGATGCGTGGCGGGACTGAATTATGGAAGAATTTCGAAATTCAAATCGGGAGGCGGAATCATGAGCGATCAAATTGAAGCGGTGGCCACGGTAGAGAATGAAGGTCCCGGACTGAGCCAGTGGCAGCGCGTGGGGAATACGTTCGCGGCTCCTTCGAGGACGTTTGAAGACATTAAGCGGGGGAACAAGAGCTGGTGGCTGCCACTGATTATTGGCGCCATCTTCACCTACATCTTTTTCTTCGCGGTGGTGCAAAAGGTCGGAATGCAGCAGGTGGTGGACAATCAAGTCCGGTTGGACCCGGCATCGCAGGAACGGATGGCGAATGCAACGCCGGAGCAGCGCGCGATGGGCAACAAGGTTGCCCTGGGAATTACGGAGGGCGTCTTCGCCGGCGGCCCAGTGGTCGGGATGATCTTTGTAGCGATCCTTTCGGCGGGTTTGATGGCCACGATCAATTTTGGTTTTGGCGGGAGGGCGAAATTCGGCAGTGTTTTTGCGCTGTTTTACTATGCGTGGCTGCCGCAGATTATCAAACCAATCCTGGGGACAATTGTCATTTATTCGGGAATGGCGCCGGAGTCATTCAACATCAAGAATTATGCGCCGACAAATCTGGGCGCGTTTCTTGATCCCGTAGACACGAATAAGGCGCTGTACACGCTGGCGACGTCGCTGGATGCAGTAACAATCTGGACGCTCGTGCTCCTTGGTATCGGTGTCGCGACGGTTGCGGGAACGAAGCGCAGTTCGGGCTACATTGCGGTGTTCGGATGGTGGGTGCTCTTCGTGCTGATTGGGGTGGGTTGGGCGGCGATGATGGGTTAGCGAGTTGGTAGTGCGTTCCCCAGTCCCCGAGTGCTAGGGACCTGGGGCACCCCTTGATGATGAGAGCCCGCGATGAGGGGATGAGCTCGGCTTGGATTTGAGGGCTGAATTGCTAGCCGGGCGATACACTAGACCTATAAGCAATGACCCTCCGCCTTTTTAATACCCTGACGGGACAAATTGATCCGCTGGAGCCTGCCGATGGCAAGGCGCTGCGGATGTACGCGTGCGGGCCGACGGTTTACGACTACGGCCACATCGGGAATTTCCGCACATTTTTGCAGATCGATATACTGCGCCGCTTTCTGCTACTGAGCGGAATGAAAATCCGCCACGTGATGAATATTACAGACGTGGACGACAAGATCATTCGCAATTCAATTGAGACGGGTATTCCGATCGGCGAGTACACGGCGCGCTATGTGGACGCGTTTTTCGAGGATATGGAGGCGCTGCGCATTGAGCGCCCAGAGCAGATTGCGCGAGCGACAGAGCACATTCCGCAGATGGTGGCGCTGGTGGAGAAGCTGGCTGAGGCAAAAGCTGCGTACAAAACGGAAGACGGGTCATGGTATTTCCGGCTGGCGGCGTTTCCCGAGTACGGCAAGTTGAGCAAGAAAGACCTGAGCGGAATGGAAGACGGCGCGCGCGTGGACGTGGACGAGTACGAGAAAGATTCGGCTCGCGATTTCGCGCTGTGGAAGGCTGCCAAGCCGGGCGAGACATCGTGGGAGACGGCGATTGGGAGCGGGCGGCCGGGCTGGCATATTGAGTGTTCTGCGATGGCGATGGAGTATCTTGGCGAGAGCCTGGATTTGCACGCGGGCGGCGAAGACCTGATGTTTCCGCACCACGAAAACGAGATTGCGCAGAGCGAGACGGCAACACACAAGCAGTTCGCGCGGCATTGGATGCACGTGCGCTTTCTGCTGGTTGACGGGCGCAAGATGTCGAAGAGCGAGGACAATTTTTATACGCCGCGCGATCTGCTGCTGAAGGGCTTTAAGGCCTCGGCAATTCGGCTGGCGCTGATTGCGGTGCCGTATCGCCGGCAGTTCAACTTCACTTTCGACAGTCTTGTGGACGCGACGAATGCCATTGAGCGGCTGCGGACATTCAAGGCGCGGCTGACGGAAGGGAAGTTCGACGTTGGCGAGAATTCGGCGATGCAGGAGACGGCAAAGAAGGCGCGGGCGGACTTCAGAGCCGCGCTGGATGACGATTTGAATACTGCCGACGCGTTGGCGCCGGTTTTTGAGCTGGTGCGCGCGGCGAATACCGCGATTGACCAGGGGCAGTTTTTTGCGGGAGATCGCGATGCGATTTTGCCTGTGCTGAAGGACTTCGACGCGGTGTTTGACGTGATTGAAGATCGCGATGCCGAGGTGACGCGACGCGCGCTTGATTGGGCGAAGGAGAGCGGCAGGATGGCGGAGGTTACGCCGGAGTTGCTGGCGGCGCAGGCTTTGACCGATGAAGCGATTGAGGCGCTGGTTGCGGAGCGAACGGCGGCCAAGAAGGCGCGCAACTTTGCGCGGGCTGACCAGATTCGCAATGAGCTGGCGGAGAAGAGCGTGGTAATTGAGGATTCGAAGGACGGGGTGCGATGGAAGCGGCGATAAGCTTCTAGCCTCTAGCTGCTAGCTTCTAGCTCCTAGCTACATCGCGCTTGAGCCAACCAACGTGGGAGTTCGGAGAGTACGCCCAGGTAGGTTCGAAAGTCCGCATGTTTATCTGGCGAGAGCCCCGGCATTTCGCGACCTCGAAACGCTGAAACGGCATTTACGAGGAATTTGAGATAGCGCTGAAGGATTGCGGCGCAGGACCTAGCGCTGGATCGTATGATGGGTTCATGTTTTTTAGTCGCAGGCTTCCCCGAAAGTCCTCTATCTGAAGATGAAAAGGCGCAAACTTATGGACGCGAGCGATGTGCAGGACCTGAAGGATAATGTGCAGCAGGCAGCGAACGAAGAGCCGATGCGGCCTGTTGCTTTTACCATGAGCGTGCTGGCGGTACTGTTGGCGGTGACCACGGTGCTGGGCGGGCGCACGCATGAAGACGCGGTGCTTAACCAGAACAGGGCGACGGACCAGTGGAATGAGTATCAGGCGCAAAAGATTCGCTCCTACAATACACAATTGACGAGCGACTTGATGAGCATTATCACCGTCGACAACAAGGATGCTGCTGCCAAGATCGCCAAGGGCTATGCCGACCACGAGAAGAAGTGGGCGACGGAGTTGAACCAGGACCAGGCGGCTGCGCAGGCGTTGCAGACCAGCGTGGACCAGGGCGAAGCGAAGGCAGACCGCTTCGATCTTGGCGAGGTGTTGCTGGAGATTGGGCTGGTGATCGTGTCGATCACGTTGCTGACCCATAGCCGCGTTTACTGGCACCTGGGGCTGGTTGTTTCGGCGCTGGGAGTGGCGGCGGGGGCTTCGGCATTCTTTCTGAAGTAGCGCTGGATTGGCGATGATTTGCGGGAGGCAATGGCGACGAGATGGCGGCAAGGAGACGGCCATGAAGCAAATTCTCGGTGCGGCTCTTTGTTTGATATCGCTCGCTTCAGCACCTGTCCGAGCGCAAACGACGAAGATCACCGCCGAATATCTGATGACTTTATATGCACCACTGGATCCACCGCAGAAGATCGATAATTCATTGACCATCTACAACGTAGGCCCTGGTGGTTGGGTCAAGGGCCCCAAGATCAACGGAACGCTGATTGCCCCAGCGGGGGACTGGATTCGCATTATGTCTGACGGAAATCTACGTCAGGATGTTCGGTTGACGATCAAGACCGATGAGGGCGCCCTGATCTATGTCACTTACAACGGCATCATCAGCCGGTCAGAGGAAGTGGGCAAGCGGATTGCAAGCGGCGAGGCGCTGACTTCGGCGGACGAGTACTTCCTCATGGCGCCTACGATGGAGACCTCGGCTAAGGCCTACGGCTGGCTAAACCGCGTGCAATGCGTGGGCAAGATGGTGGAGGTCAAAACCGGTGACAAGTCCTTCGTAAAGTACGACATCTTCATTGTGCATTGAGTCTCCGCAAGCGATTTCCGGCCTGAACAGGCACTTGTGAAGGGTGTTTCAGCGTAACCGACGCCGTTGAGCGCGGCGATGCCAGATCATGCCTCGTGCTATCCTCGGAATCAGCGGGGAAACCATGCAGATGCGCACATACTTTGAGTTTCAGGCCGCGCCGGCTACAAAGCTGTGGTCGCGATCGCGCGCGCGTTGCATCTGCCCGCGGAAGCACTTGCGCGTGCTGCCCACCCGCACTCGACCTAGCCTCTTCGGCGGCGATTAGTAACGCTCCGCCGAAGATCCTCGCCTGATATGGCCCCTGAGCGGGTCGACAGATATGAGACAAGAAATATGAGATATGAGCGATCCCTTTCGATGGGATCCGCGGCCGCGCCGTATCCGAGTGGGAATGCGCGAAGCGATCAGCGAAAAGGCCGCCGCAACCGAAACTGCAGAGGAGAATGTGTCATGAGTCAACAAGCGACAAGTCAACATTCGACAAATAGGGAAGAGATGCATGCGCGATTTGGACCGAAACTGGTTTCTACGTTGCCGGGGCCGAAGGCGAGGGCGGTTGTTGAAGCCGATCATCGGCTGATTTCGCCGAGTTACACGCGCTCCTATCCGCTGGTGGCCAAGCGGGGGCGGGGAGTTCGCATGGAAGACCCGGACGGGAATGAGTTCCTCGACTTCGCCGCGGGAATTGCGGTTGTTTCGACGGGCCACTGCCATCCCGAAGTGGTGACGGCGATTCAGAAGCAAGCAGCGGAGCTGATTCACATTTCGGGCACGGATTTCTATGACGAGCATCTGACAGATCTTGCCGAGCGGCTGTCCGCGGTGGCGCCGATGCCGGGGCCGCATAAATTCTTCTATGGCAATTCCGGGGCCGAGGCGATTGAGTGCGCACTGAAAGTGGCGCGCTATCACACGGGACGCGAGCAGATCATTTCGTTCTTCGGCGCGTTTCATGGGCGCACAATGGGCGCGCTGTCGCTGACCGGGTCAAAGCCGCAGCAGAAGCGCCGCTTTTCACCGCTGATGCCGGGCGTGACGCACATTCCCTATCCCTACGTTTACCGCGGGTGCACGGGAGGGCCACGGGAGCAGGAGGCGTTCAGCCTGGGTTGCGCACGGTATATAGAGGAGAAGCTTTTCAAGACGATTCTGCCGGCTGAAGAAGTGGCGGCAATTTTTGTTGAGCCGATTCAGGGTGAGGGTGGGTTTGTGCCTGCGCCGGCGAATTTTCTGCGCGAGCTGCGGGCGATTTGCGACAGACACGGGATTTTGCTGGTGGCCGACGAGGTGCAATCGGGTTGCGGGCGGACGGGGAAGTGGTGGGCCATCGAGGAGTCAGGCGTGGAGCCGGACATTGTGTGCATCGCCAAGGGCATTGCGAGCGGAATGCCGCTGGGAATCTGCATGGCGCGCGCGGAGATCATGGACTGGAAGCCGGGATCGCACGCGTCAACATTTGGCGGGAATCCGATATCGATCGCTGCTGCGCTGGCGACGATGAAGATTATTGAGCGCGAGGCGATGGCAAACGCGGCGAGCGTGGGCGAGTTCATGCTGGAGCGGCTCCGCGGTTGGACGAAGAGCCATCCGGCGGTTGGCGACGTGCGCGGGCGCGGGCTGATGATCGGCATCGAGATCGTGAAGGACAAGGGGACGCGCGAGCCGGCCGTGGAACTGCGCAACCGCATCGAGACACTGGCGTTCGAGCGCGGCTTAATGATGCTCGGCTGCGGCGAGACTTCGCTGCGGCTTTCGCCTCCGCTGGTCGTCAGCAGGGAGGAAGCTACGGTGGCGCTCGACATCCTGGAAGATGTGCTGACCAGCGCGGAGAAAGAGATTGAGCATAGCGCGGTGTCGGCTGTCACGGCGTAAACGATGCTGTGGGGGAGAGAATTGCGCTGGAATGCGATGCCGGCCGACACTTGCGGTCTTTGGCGCGGTCTTTGGGATGGCCTGCGGGGTGAATCGTGGGATGGGTGGCGCAGATTCGGAATGTGCTTCTGGACCGGACGATTGCGGGCCTGGATTCGATAGCGGCGTGCCAGGGCCGAGCTTCGGACAAGCCGGGAGACGAGGCACGGGAGCGGGCACGGGACGGGGCAGGGGACCGGAAAGGGGAGCAGGCAGCACATTTGCTCACAGGAATCGAAGGCGAGGATGCCGCCCGTACGTACCTGCAGCGCAAGGACTATATTGTGGTGGCGCATCGGTGGGCGGGCGGAAATTTGCCCGGAGATCTGGATTTGATTGCGTGGCAGGGCCCGCTGCTTTGTTTTGTCGAGGTGAAGACGCGTACGGCGCATGATATGGCGCCTGCCGAGGCAGCGATCGACGGACACAAACGCAAAGTGCTGCGCCGCCTGGCTCGCCAATACGTGCGCCAGCTGCCTGGCGAAACCGCTCCGCAAGTGCGCTTTGACGTCGTCAGCGTATATCTCTTGCCGGGAGCGACTGCGGAATTTGCACACTTCGAAAATGCGTTTGGCTGGAGCGAGCAATAGGGCGAGTGGCCAGCGCAGCGCCCGTTGTCTACCGCAAGGAGCTAGGCGCGGCGCAGCTGGACGGCAGCTCTCCGGTGACCGAGAGATGAGCACAATTACCTGTGGAAGGAAGGGCGCAAATTGTGCGGCTCGTGTTTTGAGTGTACGACGAGATTCCCTTTTGAAACATGTTCAAGTAGAACTACATAATCCCAGAGATTCGCGCAAGCTGGCTACAGTAAAGCATAGAGATAAATCGGTTTTCCCGGTGGCTAAGTCATGGCGTATCAGGTAATTACCTACTAAGGCGCTATTGTTTGAGCCTCGGAGAAAACTTTGGACCGATGGAGCGTTTGATAAATCGCTTTTTTTGCGGGAGTAATCAACTTTTCGATTGACAAGGAATCTTTAGGATGTCTATAGTTCATGACGCATATGAGTAGCTGTGCGTTCTGCGGCGAAAGTCTGCTGTGATCGGCATGACACTTAACCGTGTGAGCCGAGACCTTTAGGAGGAAACAAGTGATGATTCGACAGAGTCTGAGGGGGAGCCAAAAGTGGATGGCGGTTCTGCCGCTATTTGGGTTGGCGCTCTTGGTATTCGGTTTGCCGACGAGCCTGCACGCGCAGGTCACCGCGACGGTAACCGGAACAGTAGAAGACCAGTCAGGCGGCGTGATTCCTGGAGCCCAGGTGACGCTGACCAACGAGGCGACGAAATTCGCCACAGTGAATACGAGCAACTCAGTCGGACTCTACGCGTTTGCGTCTCTGACTCCTGGAACCTATGACGTCAAGGCGTCAGCAAAGGGATTCAAGGCGGCAGAGGTGACGGGCGTCGTATTGAACGCCGGCGATGTCAAGACGATTCCCGCATTGAGCCTCACGGTTGGCGCGGAATCCCAAACAGTTACGATTTCCGCCACGTCGGAGATGATCCCCGTGGATAACGGCCAGAGGACTGACGTTCTGACCCGTGCCAATATCGACAACATGGCGCTGGAGGGCCGGGACACGACGGAACTGATGCAATCGCTGCCCGGCGCCGTAACTGCGTCCGGTGGTCTGACGAATACCGCCCCGTCCTACGGCGACCTCAACGTGACCGTAGACCAGGCCGCGGTCGGCAGCGGCGTATATCTCAGCGGCTCGATTTACCGCGGCGGCACGTCGATCGAGGTTGACGGCGCGCAAACGATCGACATTGGCGACATGGCCTCATCTCTCGTGATCATTAACCCTGAGATGACGGAGCAAGTCAGCGTATCGTCTTCAAACATGAGCGCCGACCAGGCGTTTGGCCCGGTGGTGGTGAGCACGATCAGCCGTTCGGGCAGCTCGAACTATCACGGTGAAGGTTATTTCGACGCGCGCAATAACGTGTTGAATGCGAACGGTTGGCAGCAGAAACAGGCGCATACTCCGCTTGGGCCGCAGAGCTACTACTATCCCGGCGGCAATTTTGGCGGCCCGGTTCCAGGGACGCACAAGCACCTACTGTTCTGGGGCGGCTACGAGAGGTGGCTGCAGAACCAGGGCAACGCAAACATCCTGCAGTCTAATATACCCAGCCCGGAGATGATGGCCGGCGACTTTTCGACGGACAACACCGATAACACGGGGATTTGCCCCCATGGATTCATCCTGGGCGCACAGAACAACGGCGGAGTGGGAGCGCAAAGCCCGTCAGCCCCGTTTGGCGGTTACGGCGGCGGCGGCTGGTGCAGCGATCTTAGTACGGCTGTTGTAGCGGCTGGCGCAACGTACGCAACGCTACCGACTCTGACGCCGACCGGCACTTATACTTCCGGAACGACGGTCTATAACACGGATGCCGGCCAGAAGTTCCCCGCTGGATTCCTCGATCCGGGTGCGGCGGCCCTGGCCAAGATCTGGCCGACGTCGAATATCACCCCGAGCGCCACTGTTTGCAACGGTTGCAACTACTATAAGGCGATCGTAAACGTCGATAATGGATGGATCTGGCGTACGCGCATCGATTACTTGTTGGGCGATAACACGAAGATCTATGGCAGCTACGAGCAGGCATTCAGCTCGGGTCTGGCTAGTGGCAATGGCGCCCACCTTTACTGGACGCCGGGCAACGCGATCCCCTTCCCGGGCGGCGGCGAGATCGAGAATAACTACGGCAAGGTCATGGCCGGCCACATCGTCCATACCTTCAACGCCACAACGACCAACGACTTCCTGGCGGCGTGGGCGTTCGGCAGCTACCCGTTCACAACCCCGAACCCCGCTGCTGCGACAAGGGCAACGAATGGCTACACCTACGGCAAGGTGTTCAACACGCCGTCGGCGAACATTCCTGCTTACAACAGCAATGGAAACATCCCGGACTTCTCGCAGGCCTCGATCTTCGAGAACCCTGTGGGACATTACGAGGTGAAGAAGGAAGCACCGCAATTCGGCGATACGCTGACCAAGGTCTGGGGAACGCACACCATCAAGATCGGTGGATTCACGCAGACCACGGATAACGTGCAAAGTTCGTTCGGCTACAACGAAGACGGCATCATGAGCTTCAATGCCGGCCAGAACAACGAGCTTCTAAGCACCAGCGCCCTTGGCAAACCGATTACCGGCACAACGCCGATCGGCGCGCCATTCAATGGAGTCGCAAACTTCGTAAGCGGCCTGTTGAGCGGATACGGCGAGAATGCGAATGCGCCCATCGGCGATGTGGCCCAACAGTCAACGGCGGGCTTCATTGACGACACGTGGAAGGCAACCCGTCGCCTGACACTGGAACTGGGCATGCGCCTGGAGCACGTAGGCCACTGGTACGACCGTGACCACGTTGGACTGGCGGTGTTCTATCCGGGTCGCGTACTGCAGGATTACTTCACCGGCAAGTACGCTCCTGGATACTACTGGCACGGGATCGACGCCGGCGTACCGCTGAGCGGGCAACCTAACCGCTTTGTGTATCCCGATGCTCGATTCGGACTTTCGTACGATCTACTAGGGCACGGAGATACCGTGGTCCGCGGCGGATGGGGCGTGTATCGCTACGTCACTCAGGTCAACACGGTTGCCAACGGTTCGGCGCAGGGAACTGCGGACGATGTTCCGACCTATGGCCAGCCGGGGTCGACTGTGCTGCAAATGCGGAATATCTCCAAGCAGGCCCCCGGGGCATGCCCATCGGCAGCAGTTCCTCCGCCGTGCGGTGTGCAGGGTGGACAAACCGGCCTGGACGCAAGCGACTACGGGCAGCCGATGACGATCGCCTATAACCTGACCGTCGACCAAAGGCTACCCTGGAGCTCACAGCTCGAAGTGGCGTACGTAGGAAACCAGAGCAGCCAGCTGGTGGATGACGGCGAAGACATCTCGGGCAGCAACTACGGCGAGTTGGCCAACCAGAACAAGACTCCCAGAGGCGCCTTGTTCCTTCCCGATCCGATTACCGGCGTCACTTCCACCAATCCGGAGAATGTTGGGGAGAATCCGAATGGTGCGGGGGAAACCGCGACGGGCAACAGCTATTCCGATTACCATCCGCTGGGCATTGCGTACGGCACCAACGGAACCTTCGAGCTGGAAAACACGGCGCTTGCAAACTACAACGGTCTTCAGGTGGCCTGGATCAAGACCACAGGGCACTTGACGTTCAACTTGAACGGCACATGGTCAAAGATGCTTGGAACGACCATTCAGCAAGACCCATACGAGGAAAGCGGCAATTACGGACCGACGGCAGAGGATCGGCCTTTGGTCTTCAACGAGACGTACGCCTACAACAGCGGCACGCTCCACACAGGGAACAACTTCGTGAATGGGTTGGGTGGCGGGTGGACGATCACCGGCATCACAACCTGGCAGAAGGGCGGCTACATCCCGGCTGTGGGTTCGGTGAACTTCGGCCTGGGGCTGCAGTACACCGGTTTGCCGGCAACCGCGAAGGCTAACGGCATCACCACAAGCATCGGATCCAAGACGTACTTCGGTACGGATGAAGGTATTCCGATCCGGCCGGTGTTGACCTGCAACCCAACCAGCAACCTGGCAACTCATCAGGTCCTGAATGGCGCCTGCTTCGCCGCTCCGGCAGTCGGAACGCAGGGCGGTTATAAGTGGCCGTATATGAGCCAGACATCGTATTTCAACAACGCCCTGGCAGTCTACCGGACGTTCCACATTTACGAGAAGCAGCAGGTGCAGTTCCGGATCAGCGCATTCGACTGGCTGAACCATTCACTGCTGGCATTCAACGGTGGAACACCAACCTCGGTGAACTACAACGTGGACTACGCCAGTAAGACCATCACGCCTAACTTCAACAACACGAAGACAGGCACGAACGCGTTCGGCATCATGACCGTAAGGTCGGCACTACCGTACGCCAGGGTGATGGAACTGGACGTGAAGTACTCGTTCTAATCGCAACTCTGCATGACAGCGGGAGGGGGCCTAATGGCCGCCTCCCGCTTTTTCTTTGCGGCCAATTGTGCGTGCGGTCGCCTGAGGTCGAGCGTGGTAACGAAAGTCGCCTTTGCTTGTCGCGATGCACCGTGTTCACGCAGCAGTCTTCGTCCGCCGGCTATGACAAAATGATGGTGTCCGTGCCATGCAGGGGGCATATTCGAATGCCGCGCCAGCGTGCCAGATTAGCCATGCTCAAGGTTGCCATTTCCGGTGTTCTGGTCGCGCTGTGTTCCGCCGCTGCTCCGGCTGGAGCTGGTCTGCGCGCGCAAACCGGCTCGCAAATGCTTTCGCAATCGGGCGCGCAAACGGGCGCGCAAACGGGTGCGCAAACGGGTGCGCAAACAGGCGGCACGGCGCTGCAAAGCCTTTACGATGCTGCTCAGCGGTCCCAGAAGAATGGCGATCTGGGCGAAGCCGCAGGAGACTATCGAACATTCCTGTCTGAAGCGCTTGGGGAAGTGGCGAATAGTAACGCCCAAATTGGCGATTACGGCAGGGCCTCCGCACTGTTTGATGAAGCATTGACGTTGAATCCCGATTCGCTGTCTCTCAAGAAAGACTACGCCGGCGCAGCGCTTGAGGCCGGCGACCTGAAGCACGCGGAGACGCTGGCAAGGGGGCTTCTGAATGACTATCCGAACGCTCCCAAAGACCTTGCCCAGGTTCACCAGATTCTAGGGCGCGCGCTGCACAGGATGAACCGGGATCAAGAGGCAAGGAAAGAACTGGAGACGGCTGCCGCGCTCGACCCCGACTTCCAAAATGAATACGATCTCGCCGTGGTTTGCCTGGACATCGACGACGAGAGTTGCGCCGTGAAGATCTTCGATGGGATCGAGACCTCCGTCGGAGACAGTCCCGCACTCCATATGATGTTCGGCCGGGCGTACGGGAATTCGGACTTTACGCCGCGGGCGGTTGTGGAGTGCAAGAAAGCGATCGCGGAAGATCCGCATTACCCGAATGCGCACTATTGCGTAGCAGCGGCGCTGCTGGCGGCAGGTGAGGACGAGAAGACGCTCGCGGAGGCCGAGGAGGAACTCAAGGAAGAGCTGGCAATTTCTCCGAACGACTTTTTGACTTATGCGGCGCTGGGCAAGATTGAGGCGAGTTATCACAGATATCCTGAGGCCGAGAAGTACCTGAAACGAGCCATCGCCTTGAATCCGAAGGATCCTGATGCATTTCTCTACCAGGGACAAATGTACTTTGATACGAACCGGCTGACGGAGGCGGAAGCCGATCTTCGCCAGGCAATTAAACTCACGACGGACCCTTCGCGGAATCACTATCAAATTCAGAAGGCGCATTTTCTGCTGGGCAGGATTCTGATGCAGCAGCATCACGAAGACGAGGCGCATGCGGAGATGAAGATTGCGCAAATCTTAACAGAAAACTCGCTGTCAAAGGACAGAAACAATCTTTCAGGGATGCTGGACAACAAGCCTGCCGGAGATGGGCCTGCGGATACGCATGTTGACGTGGCGGCCATGTCGCCGAAAGCTGCTCACACGGCGGATCCAGTTGCCGCGGCCAAGCAGAAGGCGTTCGAAAAAGAGCTCACCCCAGCCATCGCGGACAGCTACAACAATCTGGGCGCGATCATGGCATCGGAACAAAACTATGCAGATGCGCTGAAATACTTTGAGCAGGCTAAAGCGTGGAGCCCATCGATGGAGGGGCTGGACTACAACATAGGGCGAGCTGCATTCACGGCGGCGAAGTTTTCCGAAGCGATCCCGCCACTTTCCCGCTATCTTCGGTCGCACCCTGAGGATTCAAGCATCCGTGGCGCGCTGGCAATGAGCGAATTTATGACGCAGAATTACAGAGGCTGCATCGACGAGCTCAAAGGGGCAGGAGAAGGAGTCACATCGATCCCGCAGATGCAGTATATCTACGCGGAATCCCTGGTGAAGACCGGCGAGGTTTCATCGGGAAAGGAGCGACTTGAAGCACTGGAGACGGCGCACCCGGAGATCGCAGAGGTGCATCGGGCATTGGGCGAAGTATGGGAGCTTGAGGGCGACTGCCGGAAAGCCATCACGGAGTTGGATAAGGCCAACCAGCTAAACGCAACCGATGCGGAGACGCATTTCGAGCTTGACAAGGCCGAGTTGCATTGCGGGAATGCTGGGGGCGCCGGAGCGTCAACAGGGCAACAGAGTCCAAGTCAATAAGCGAATCACTCGAGCTTAGTGAGTTGCGGTGGCCGGAGGCAGTTTGAGCCTGGGCCGAATTTGATCCGCTGGAACGATTCCGTGGCCCTCGAGAATTGAATAGAACTGATCGGCGGCGAGAGGGCCTATGTGATCGACGGCTCCGGAAGGCCAGTGAACTTCAACGCTGCCGATCTTCGTGGCCGAGCCGAGACCAAAGTGCAGACGCAGATCGTTCTGCGAAAGATAGCTTCCGCCGCTGTGAACCTCGTCGGTTTGCGTCATTCCGCCGGCGACAACTTTGATTCGGGCGTTGAGTGCGAGGCGGTTGCTTTTGGTTCCAGCGAGCTCGAAGCTGACCCAATGATGTCCCGGAACACCATGATTTCTCAATAACATAGGGCTTCCGTCGAGGTTGTTAATGACAACGTCCATATTGCCGTCATTGAAGAGATCACCGACGGCGAGGCCGCGGGAGACTTGCTTTTCTTCGAGGGCCGGGCCGGCTTCATCGCTGGCATCGCAAAAGGTACCATCGCCCTGATTCATATTGAGAACTTTTGGCTGGAGATAGCCGGGATCGGAAGGAATCAAATCCATTTGAGGATAGACGTGACCGTTCGCGGTGATCAGATCGAGCCATCCGTCGTTGTCGAGGTCGACAAACGCGGTTCCCCATTTGACCCAAGGCAAGGCAGCCATGGCGACACCGGATGGATAAGATACTTCGGTGAAATTCCAATCGCCATCATTGCGATATAAGTCAGAATTCTCGTCCTCAAAATTCGTAACATAAAGCGAAGGGCGGCCGGTGTGGTTGTAGTCGCCGACGGCGATGCCCATGGATGCCTGCTCGGAGCCATTGTTGCTGAGGGCGGTTCCGGATTCAAACCCGATCTCTTCAAATTTTCTATTGCCCAGATTGCGGTAGAGAAAATTTGGGGTTGAGTCATTGGTGAGGTAGATATCGGGACGGCCGGTATTGTTGAAGTCAGCCCAGATGACTCCGAGGCCGTAGTAACCGTTCGGATCGCTGACGCCGACCTGCTTGGAGACATCGGTGAAGGTTCCATTTCCGTTGTTATGGAAGAGGGAGTCGCCGGCGCCTTTCAATCCGCGCGGGCCGCACTGCACGGCGACGCCACGGTACATGCAGTAGGCCGAGCTGCCGAACTGCGGCAGATCGTCGAGATGGAAGTCGACATAGTTTGCAACCATGAGGTCAACATATCCATCGCGGTCGTAATCACCGAAGGCAGCGCCGGCAGACCAGCGGCCATCGGCGACGCCGGCTTTGGCGGTGACGTCAGTGAATGTGCCGTCGCCGTTGTTGTGATAGAGAATGTTGCCGCCGAGGCAAGTAATGTACAGATCGGGCCAGCCATCATTGTCGTAGTCGCCGACCGCGCCGCCCATTGCGAGGCACGGTTTGGTTAATCCGGATTTTTGGGTTACGTCGGTAAATGTGCCGTCGTGATTGTTGTGATAGAGAACGCCGAGGCTGGTTTTCCCTGCCTGCGCCATGTCTACGGTCGGCGCATTGGTGAAGTAGATGTCGGGCCAGCCATCGCGGTCGTAGTCGAAGATGACGACGCCGCCAGTCATCGACTCGAAGATGAATTTCTTGTCTTTGGAAGAGGTGTGAGTAAAGGTGATCCCGGCTTTGGCGGTAACATCCTCCAACTGCGGAATAGGGCGCTTGGTGCATTTTGTGGATTTGGCGCCGAGCGGAGGGGGTGGTGCGATGGGGTGGCCCATGCCCTGAGAATGGACGTGGCCGATTGTGAGGAACGGAAGGGCCAGCAACACTGTCGAAACTCTGAAAAACGGGGCTCGCAGCGAGGCTCGCAAAAAGGCTCGTAAGAATGACTGAATCGTCATGCTTAAATTTTACTCGACAGCATTCGCGATGTTATCGAGGTTGAGGGAGGATTTGAGCGCACAGAATGAGCGGGCGAGAGTTGGATGGACGCTATTTCTCGATGGATAGGGATCGATGAGGTGAGCTGTAATAGCGCGACTTAAACGATCGAGCCACGCGAGGATGAGCTATACTCCAAGTGCAGTAGGGACAATAGGGAACAGGGGGCTTACGATGCGATTTCAGGCGATGACTCGAGTGCTGGCGGGTGCGGCATTCTTGACGGCGCTGGGAGCGTCAGGCTGGGCGGCGACGCAGGCTGGAGTGAATACCGTGCTGAAGCCAGCCGACCTGGGAAAGCTGTTTCCGGCCACTGTGTATTACAGCGGGCAGAGCGCGCCAGCGCAGTTACGCAACTCAGGCGGCGTGAAGTTCGGCGACGGCCATTACGTGCTGGCGAGCCTGGTGGACACTAGTGGGTACTCGACGGGCGTAGCGGCGAAGTACCAGGGATACCTGATTACAGAGGTTCCGATCAAGATTGAAGGGAAGCATCTGCCTGCGGGCGCATATGGATTTGGCTTCCTTGACGGCGATCATTTGCTGGTGACCGATTTGGGCGGCGGCGACGTGCTTACGGCGCACACTACGAAGGACACTGATATGACGCGGCCGCGCCCCTTGGAAGTGACCGATGATCCAACCGGCGGCTACCGCCTTTATGCCGGGCGGAGCTACGTGCAATTCGGCCGGTAAGGCTAATGGCTGTGAGCTTGCGACAGCCGAATTTCCGCGGCCAAAAAAGCTTGCTGTATTCTGCGAGCAAAATGATATTACGGCAGATCATCTGGTTTTCGGCGGCGGCGTTGCTTGTGAGCGGGACGTGGCCTGCCGCGGCGCTTGAACCAACTACATCGCTGGCGAACTATGGCAGGCAGGCATGGGCTATGGAAAATGGCCTGCCGCAAAACACCGTTCAGGCGATGGCGCAGACCAAAGATGGGTTTGTATGGCTCGCCACAGAGGCCGGCCTAGTGCGCTTTGACGGCGTTGAATTCCAGACCTACGATCGCAATTCCAATCCAGGGTCACCTGGCCCGGTGTTGCCGGGCAACGATATTCGCTGCCTGCTTGCAACTGGAGACGGGGCGTTGTGGATTGGGACGAATGCTGGCTTGGCGCGGTGGAAGGATGGGGCAACAAAGACATTCACCGCGCAGGATGGGCTGCCGGGGAACGGAATTCTGACGGTAGAAGAGACTCCCGGCGGGCAATTGTTGGTTTCGACAGACAGTGGGGTGGCGGAACTGAGCGGTGACCGCTTCGTGGCCGTGACGGCGGAAGAATTTCTCGCAGCTCGAGGACGCGGGCCGCGGCCAGGCCCAAAGGCTGTGTTGCCGAAGGATGCGATCGAGTATTCCGCACCAATGAATGGGGATCAGTTCGCGATTGGCAGCAAGAGCACGGTGTTGGTGTTTCGCAAGGACACAATACTGGCGCGGCTGACTATCGGTGCGGAGATTCCAGGGGGCCGAATACAAACGCTCTTTGCGGATCGGGAGGGCGCGCTGTGGATTGGGACTAATGCTGGACTGGTGAGATGGGTGAATGGCAAGGTCGAGCGATTCCCTGAAACTGATCCGCTGGCGACTGCGTCGATTCTCGCCGTGATGGAAGACCGCGAGGGCGATCTTTGGATTGGGACGGAGACCAGCGGGTTGGATGTGTTGCGCGATCAGCCGTTCCGCGCGGTCGATTTGAGAGATGGGGCGAGAGATGGGTTGAACTCCGACCGCATTACCACTGTAGTTGAAGATGCAGACGGCACCCTGTGGGCCGGTACGCAGGAAGATGGACTGAATACTCTGAGCCGCGACGAAGTCACGGATAGCTGGAGAGCGGTGCGCAGCTTCACAGTGAAGAATGGGCTGGCCAGCAACGTGATTCTTTCGCTGGCTGCCGCGCCCAACGGAGATCTGTGGGTGGGCACGCCGGATGGGCTGAGCCGGATTCGCGGGGATCAAGTCGAGACGTTTTCATCGGCCGATGGACTGCCGGACGACTTTATCCGATCGCTGTTGATCGACGCCGATGGGTCGCTTTGGATTGGCACACGGCGCGGGCTGACGCACTGGGCAATGGAGAAGGGCGGGGCGGGGAAGAGCGGTCCAGTTTCAGGCGCGGGGATGAAGACCTACACGCATGCGAGCGGGCTGGGCAGCGACCTGGTGGGCGCGATGGCTCGCGACAAAAATGGCGACTTGTGGGTAGCGACATTGGCCGGGTTGTCGAGGCTGCACGGAAACACGATCTCAAACTTTACGACTGCAAACGGCCTCTCAAGCAATGTGGTGACGGCGCTGCTGGCTCGCGCCGATGGGACGCTGCTGATTGGCACCGAAAACCACGGTTGGGATGTGTGGGACGGAAACGAATTTTCCAGGGCGACACAAAACGGATTGGAGCAGGCGACGATTTACGCGATTCTGGACGACGGCGGCGGGCATCTTTGGTTTGCGACGGGCGATGGAATTGCGCGCGGCGACTGCGATGAGATTGGAGGAGCGAGTCCCGCGATGAGCTGTTCGCACTGGATGGAGTTTGGGACTGCAGATGGGCTGCACAGCCGGGAAACGGCGACCAACAGCCACCCGTCGGCGTGGCGATCGCGCAGCGGCCGTTTGTGGTTTGCGACTGCGAAGGGTTTGGTGGAGGCGGACCCGGCGCACTTTCCCGTGAATACGCTTCCGCCTCCTGTTGTTCTGGAGAGGCTTGAGGTGGACGATGTGACGCAGCCGCTTCCTGGAGGAGGCTCCGGGTTGCGAGTGGCGGCGGGTCGCGTTCATTTTGAATTCGACTACGCAGGGTTGAGTTTTGTGGCGCCGCAGAAGGTGCGTTACCGCTATATGCTCGAAGGGTTTGACCATGGATGGACCGATGCCGGAACTCGACGGGCGGCTTACTACACGAATATTCCACCGGGAAAGTACACATTCAGGGTACAGGCGGCGAACAACGACGGCCTTTGGAACAGGACCGGTGCGGCACTTAGCTTCGAGCTGCGACCGCATTTTTATCAAACGATCTGGCTTTATATTTTGCTGCTGGCGGCGATCGCGGCCGTGGTTGTGCTGCTGTTGAGATTGCGCCTGCGACGGGCTGAACGCGAGTTCAAAGCGGTGCTGGGAGAGCGGAGCCGGATCGCACGCGAGATTCACGATACGCTGGCCCAGGGGTATGTAGGCGTCTCGGTGCAACTCGAAGTTCTTGCGGAGATGTTGCGCCAGCGCAAGATAGAAGATGCGGCCAAACAACTGGACCAGACGCGCGACCACGTGCGCCATGGATTGGCCGACGCGCGGCAGTCGATCTGGGCCTTGCGCACGCCGGACGCGAGCGAGACTACGCTGCCTGTGAAGCTGCGCCGCATGGCGGAAGCTGCCGGGGGCGAAGCGTTGACGGCGCGCTTCAGTCTATTTGGGGCTTATCGTGCGCTGCCGGCGGAGACGGAGCGCGAGGTTATGCGCGTGGCGCAGGAAGCGATCCATAATGTGAAGAAGCACGCTGAGGCGAGCCAGATGTGGGTTCAGTTGGAGTACGGGCCGGAGTCGGTTGCGCTTGAAGTGAGGGACGATGGACGGGGAGGCGCTTTGGAGCGGATCTCGGAGCGGGCCTCGGAGACCTCGCAAAGACATTTTGGGCTGACTGGAATGAGAGAGCGCGCGGCAGCCATCGGGGGAACGCTGGAAGTGGGCAGTGCGCGGGGCGAGGGGACTACGATACGGTTGAGTGTGCCGGCGCGCGTGGAAGCGCGTGGGCAGACAGAAGAGCGGGCGGAAGAACGAGCAGGAGAACAATTGTGACTACGGAATCGATCCGCGTGCTGGTTGTGGAAGACCACAACGTAGTTCGCCAGGGGTTAGTGGCGCTGCTGAATGTGGCGGAAGGGTTGACGGTGGTGGGCGAGGCCGCGGACGGCGTGGAGGCGATTGCGCAATATCGCAAGCACCGACCGGACATTACGTTGATCGATCTGCGACTACCGAGACTGAGCGGTGTGGACGCGATCGAGCGTATCCGCATGGAGACGCCCCAGGCGCGATTCATTGTGCTTACAACCTACGACGGGGATGAAGACATCTATCGTGCGTTGAAGGCCGGTGCGCGGGCGTACCTGTTGAAGGGAATGACGAGCGAGGATCTGATCAGTACGATTCGCATGGTTCATTCGGGAAAATCGCATATTCCTCCGGCGATTGCCGAGAGGCTGGCGGAGCGCATGGGCGCGCCGGATTTGACTCCGCGCGAGTTCGATGTGCTGGAGCAGATCGTACACGGCAAGAGCAACCGCGAGATTGCCGCCGAGCTGGAGGTTTCAGAGGCGACCGTGAAGACGCACATTAACAGTCTTCTGAGCAAATTGGGCGTGACTGACCGGACGCAGGCTGCAACTGCGGCGCTACAACGGGGGATTATTCCGATGGAATCATTGAGAAGGTCGAAATCCTGACGATGAAAATCTTAAGATGCGTGATTTTGTACGGAGTTTTTCTGTCGCTGGCGGCGTTGCCATCGGTGGCGCAAAGAGCAGTGTGGCGGCAGGCCACGGCGGCTGAGCTGGCTTCGGTACTACCGTCGCGGGCGCCGGTGGAAAGCGAGCACATCGAGACGGAAATGCGCACCGCGACCGGAATTGTGGATGAGCACGGGCGATTTATTGCGGGAGTGGTGCTGATTACGGCGGGCTATTCAGCGGAAGGTAAATACTCGCACTACCTGATGGTTCAGGCTCCAATAGAGATTGGGGGCGTTCGGCTGAGGCCGGGCGAGTATGCCTTTGGATGGAGCCGGGAGGTCGGCGGGGATGCGCTGAGTGTTCACTTTAACCGGGCGGCTACGGGCGCTTTGGTCGGCACGACGGACGCGCGCAGGATTGCGGGGTCGAGCCGCGTAGAAAGCCTGCGCATCTGGCCGCCGGGTGAAAAAGCGTTGATCCAGATTGGGCGGTTTGGGATTCCGTACAAACTGGGCGAGGAATAACCGCGGCGAGAGTCTCAAAAAAAGCGGTTTTCATGAGAGGGTCGTCTCCACCTTTTGGTCGATACTACCTTTGATCCCGACCCGTATACTTGCTGCCATGTTCGAGCGATTACGCACTGCTGCTTTCTGCGGACTACTAGCGGGAGGGATTCCCGCGTTTGTTTCCGCACAAGTTACAAATTCTGCTGGCCCATCTTCACAGCAACAGACACAAACGGTCCCGACGGCCGCGCAGGCGCCTGCCTCGGGTAGCACGGCGGGCGGAGTGAGCAGCGGTCCGCCGCAGCCAGCCCAATTCGACGAGCAGCACCGGCCGATCACCGCAGGCGGCTTTGTGTCGACGGGGCCGGTGATCTTCGAGGACGTATCGGAGAAGGCGGGGCTGACCCATTGGACGCACAAGATGGGCAGCAAAGAGAAGAAGTACATTATCGAGACCAACGGGTCGGGTATTGGCCTGATCGACTACGACAACGACGGATGGCTCGACATTTATGTTGTGAACGGCTCGACCTTCGATGCCCTGGACGGCAAAGAGACGCCGCCGCACGCGGCGCTGTTTCATAACAACCATGACGGCACCTTTACGGATGTTGCCGCCAAGGCGGGCGTGACCAACGACCGCTGGGGTTTTGGCGTGGCCATCGCGGACTACGACAACGACGGCTGGCCGGATATCTACGTGACCAACTGGGGCAAGAATCGGCTGTATCACAACAATCACGATGGAACATTTACCGATGTTGCGGAAAAGGCAGGCGTGCAGCTGGGGAACTGGTCGACCGGCGCTACATGGGGCGATTATGACGGCGATGGCCGGCTGGATTTGTTTGTGCCGGGGTACGTCCACTTCGATCGGGACAATCTGCCATCGGGTGGAGAGAACGGCGTAGCGGATATGTTTTGCACGTTCCGCGGCGTGCAAGTGAATTGCGGGCCACATGGGCTCAAGGGCGAGCCGGACCACCTGTTCCATAACAATGGCGACGGAACATTCACCGACGTGAGCGACAAGGCGGGTGTGGCCGACAAGCCCGGCTACTACGGGCTGAGCTCGTTGTTTGTGGACATCAATAACGACGGCAAGGTGGATCTGCTGGTGGCCAACGATTCCACGCCAAACTATCTCTACATCAACAAAGGGGACGGGACTTTTGAGGACGACAGCTACTCGTCGGGCTACGCGCTGAACGAAGCCGGGCGTGAGACCGCGTCAATGGGCATCGCGGCAGGCGATTTTGAAAACAACGGGATGGAAGACGTGTTTAACACGACCTTCTCCGACGACTACAAAGTGCTTTACCGCAACGACGGCGACGCGAACATGACGGACGTGAGCTACCAGATGGGCATCGCCGAAATTACGGTACCGTTTCTTGGATGGGGAGACGCCTTCCTGGATTACGACAACGACGGCTGGAAGGACCTGATGATGGCCGATGGACACGTCTACCCGCAGGTGGATAAGGAGCCGTGGGGCACGAGTTGGGCGCAGCGGCCGATGCTCTTCCATAACGCCGGCGGCAAAAAGTTCGAGGCGGTGCCGGCCGTGGCGGGAACGGGGCTGGCTGATGTCATCAGCGGCCGCGGGATGGTCGAGGGCGATCTGTTCAACGACGGAAAGCTGGACGTAGTGATCAATGTGATGGACGGGCATCCGGTGCTGTTGCGCAACGTGAGCCCGGACCATAATCACTGGCTGGGGCTGAAGCTGGTGGGCGGGCCGAAAAGCCCGCGCGACGCGGTGGGCGCCACGGTGTATGTAATGGCCAACGGCATGAGGCAGCGCGGAGACGTGCTGAGCGGGGGCAGCTACTGCTCGACCAGCGATCCCAGGCCGCACTTTGGGTTGGGCCAGGCGACCAAGGTCGATGACATTGAGGTGCACTGGCCAAGCGGCAAGGTGGAGCACTTCGGCGTGCCGGGAGTGGATCGGATTGTGACGATTACCGAGGGGCAGGGGCAAGCGAAGTAGGAAGCTGCCGAGCCCCGCGAGCGGGATTCAATTCCGTCCGGTCTCAACCTTTTGGTTGATACTGGGTTGATTTTCAATCCGTAAAATAGGAGCGCGATGTTATTTCATTCTTTCGCCAATCGAATCCTGCGCGTGGTCAGCTGCGTGCTGCTGATGAGTGCCATAGCGTGCGGCGTGATGGTGTGGCGGACGCGGCTGGCGCTTGCGGTGGACGATCCGGCAGCCGAGCGCTCGCAATATTCGCAGGAGATTTCCTCGCATTACAACTATCGTTTTGGCGCGGAGAAGCCGTTTCTGCCTTCTAATGCAACCACGGATAACGGAGAATTCATCGATCCGAAGAGCTTTCCGACGGCGAAGTACTGCGGGCACTGTCATCAAGCCGCTTATGCGCAATGGCGCCAGACCGCGCACGCGAATTCGTTTCGCGCTCCCTGGTACATCAAGAACGTGGACGTTCTGATGAAGGGGAAAGGGATTGAGTATGCGCGCCACTGCGAAGGCTGCCACAATCCCATTGCCCTGACTTCAGGCGCGATGACGGAGAACTCGCCCATCAATCGCAGGTTCGACGGGGACGGGATTACGTGCTCAGTTTGCCATTCGATCCAGAAGGTGGATGAGCGGGGAACCGGCAGCTACGTGCTGGGCGTGCCGACGGTGCTGGTCGATGCAGACGGCAAACCGATCTACGGCGAAGTCTCCGACAAGGAAATTCTGGCGCATCTGGATCGCCATTCCAAAGCCGTGATGAAGGACTTCTATCGCACCAGTGAATTCTGCGGCGCATGCCATAAGGCTGCTTTGCCCAGAATGTTGAATGGGTACAAGTGGCAGCGCGCGATCTTTCTTTCCGACGAATGGCAGCAGGCCTCTTTCAGCAAGCAGAATCCGCTTCCGTTCTACGTGAAGCCCGTAGTTTCGACCTGCCAAACGTGCCACATGCCCGAGGAAGCGGTCACGCTGCCGGATTATGGAACGGAGCAGGGCAAGCTGATGTCGCACCGCTGGCTGGGCGCGAATACGGTGCTGTCGAAATACTATGGCTACGACGAACAATTGCAAAAGACGATCACGTTTCTACAGACGGGAGTTCTTAACGTAGATCTGTTCGCCATCGAGCGCAATGGCGGCAAGCCGATTGCGCCTCTCGGAGCCGAGCCGTTCGACATTGCAGCAGGGGATGTTCTGACTGTTTCGGTGGTGATCCAGAATAAGGGAATCGGCCATACACTTATTCCTGAACAGCGCGACTTCTACGAGTGCTGGGTGGAATTTCAGGCTAAGGATGCGGCAGGCAACACATTGATGGATTCTGGCGCGATCGAGCCCAACGGCTCGCTCGATCCCACGGCGCATAGCTTTACGAATCGGCTGGTGAACGCTCGGGGCACGCTGAACGACCTGCATCAAGTGTGGGATACGCGCATCGTCGCTTATAACAACACCATTCAGTCGGGGCGCTCGCAGATCGTGCGCTATCAATTCAAAGTACCGGAGAATGCGTCGGGACCGATCACCATCACCGCAAAGGTCAACTATCGGCGCTTCAATCGGCATTTTATGGATTACGGTTTGGGCAGGAACTTTGAGATGCCGGAGGTTGAAATAGCGTCACGGACGCGGACGCTGGCATTGGGGACGAATCCCGCGACGCCGCCAGATCCCGCGGACAATCCGGTGTGGATGCGCTGGAATAATTATGGAATCGGGCTGCTGGATGCGCAGCAATACGCGGAGTGCGAGCACGCCTTCGAGCAAGTAGTCCGGTTACGCCCGGATTATGCCGACGCCTATACCAATGTTGCGATCGCCGACTTTTCGTGGCAACGCTATGACGGTTCGCGCACGAATCTGGAGAAAGCGCTGCAGCTTGCTCCGCACAACGCTCGAGCGCTTTACTATCTTGCGCTGGTAGAACGCATTCAAGGCCATCCTGACGCTGCCATCGCGGATTTGCTCGACGTGATTACGCAGTTTCCGCGTTCTCGCGATGCGCACCGCGAACTAGGATTCTCGTTCTATCAGAGGCACAAATATCAGGAGGCGCGAACCGAGTACGAGACCGTGCAATCGATCGACCCGGACGATCTCTCGGCGCATTACATCTTGTCAATCGTCTATCGCCGTCTGGGCATGAAGGCAGAAGCAGCACGCGAGGCGGCGATCTTTGCGGATCAAAAGGACGATCCGACGGCCAACAGCTACGCGCTGGAATTTCTGAGCAAACATCCTGAGGTGACTTCGGAGAGCGTGCCGTGGCACGTTCACAGCAATGTGACGGACGATCATGAAAAGCAGGGCACCGGGCAGGGCGGCGGAACGGGCCAATGAAAGTGATTGGGTTCATCGCTGCATCGATTCTGGGTTTTTCTTGTTTGGCTTTTGCATCCTCCCGTAGCCAGCGGGCGCATGGTGCTCAAGTATTCGCAGATACCGGATGCGAGCACTGCCACAGCATCAGAAACGTTGGCGGACACAGGGGGCCTGATCTTTCGGGCGTGGGCAGGCGGAAGTCCAAGGCGGAATTGCAACATCAGATTGTCTACGGCGACAAAGTCATGCCGGCTTTCGGGGACGACCTTGAGTCGAACGACTTAAAGGATCTCGTCGCCTACCTGAAATCATGCCGCCAGAAGCCGACGAAGACTCCGCAAGTGAACAAATCAAACTAGCCGCCGAATCGGAATATTCGATCAGGGCCGGGGGAACCCCGCAAAGCTCCGGCGTCACGCACCCCTTTGCAGCGTTGTTCATTAACAATGGACCCGGCGTGGCAGGCGGCATCGGCCCCGGCGGCGTGGACGGCAACGTAGGCCTTAACAGCCTCTTGAGGCCCGGTTTCAAAGATCTCGACATGGGGGTCTTCCGCAACATTAGCTTCGAGCATGGAGTCGCGTTCCGGCTCCGCGACAAATCCGCCAACGCTTTGAAATGGGTCAATTTCCGCAACCCCACTGAAAGCCTCGCATCCGGCAACTAGGTCAAGAGCACCTCGGCCTGCTGGCACTCAGCGTATCATTCAGATGAGCGGCCAGCTGACTTTCCCGGCTTGTCGTTGCTGTATTCCTTATGCGCCCACTCAATTTCGAGGGACGCAGTTTTGTTGGGCATTTCTTGATGTATTGATCGGCACACCCTGGCGCGCAATTTGGTGGGACGAGACGGAAGTTGAGGTCCGCGAGATCGGCCGGTCGAGATCAGGCAGGCAAGCGCGCGCGGAAACGACATCAAGTTAAATCGAGAAAAGGCACGTCGAGAAACGGAGGCACAATGAAACAACTATCGAGAAGAGAATTCTGTTCCAAAACCACAGCGACCGCTGCGACTGCAGCACTGGGCGCAGTCGTATTTGGTGGATCGCGCAGGCTGATGGCGCAAGCCCCAGCTCTTGAAGTTGAGCTGAAGATCGACTCCGCGACGAGGCTTGCAAAGGTGCCCCTGGATTACATGGGCTTGAGCTACGAGAGCGGTCAACTGGCTTATCCGGACTTTTTTTCGCCGCGGAATACGGCCCTGATTCAGATGTTTCGCACATTGAGCCCATCGGGCGTGCTGCGACTGGGCGGCAACTTGAGCGAATTTACTTTGTGGTCAGAAACTGAGCCGGCAACGCCGCCGGAGGCTGGCGGATTGGTGGGACCCGATCCCGGCCATCGCGAGCCGCGTACTTTTACCATTACGCCGCATTCCATCCGGAACTTGCAGGGATTTCTGAGCGCAACAGGCTGGCGATGCATCTACGGCTTGAACCTTGGCGGCGGCACGGTGGAACAGGCGCTTGCCGAGGGCGGATATGTAGCTCGATCACTGGGAAGGCAACTGATTGCAGTGCAATTCGGAAATGAACCCGATCTTTTCAGGCATCGGGATCAGGGGAACAAGCCGTGGACATTCGACGAATACCTTGCCAAGTGGAAGACTTTTCGTGCTGCGTTTCATGAAAAACTGCCGCAGGTCGCGGTGGCGGGGCCGGACACTGCCTTCAGGCAGGAGTGGGTGAAACAGTTTCTCGAGGCTGTTCCGAAGGAAATTGAGTTTGCCACGAGCCACTACTATCCGCTTGGGCCGCCGACCGATCCAACGATGACGATTGACCGGCTCTTGCGCCCCGGCGCCAGGTTCGACTCCTCCTGCCAGCAAGCGCTGGATTCGGCAAAGGCTGCAGGCCTGCCGTTTCGCATGACGGAAGGAAACTCCTGTTTCAACGCCGGCAAACTGGGGGTGAGCGATACGTTTGCGTCCGCATTGTGGGCGGGAGACTTCTGCCTGCAGATGGCTTCACTGGGCTGCGTGGGCGTGAATTTGCACGGCGGTGCGAACGGCTATTATTCGCCGATCGTGGGCTCGGCGGCGAGTGGCTTTACTGCCCGGCCGGAGTATTACGGCTTGATGCTGGCGCAGGAGTTTGCGGGGCGCACGCTGAATAGGACAACACTCGAAACGCAGGGAGCGAATATTACGGCCTACGCGGCCGTCGGAGAAGCGGCGCCGCGCCTGGTCGCCGTTTTTAACAAGGATGAACGCGATGCTGAGGTTACGATTCCCGATTCTGCTGCTGGTTCCGGGCGTGCGATGGTGGCACGCCTTCGGGCTTCGGCAGTCGATGCGAAGGATGGAGTCACATTAGAAGGAAGCGCGGTGAGTAGCGACGGCCATTTTCATCCGCGTTCGGGTGAGTCAGTCAAGTCTCGTTCCGGCAAGATGCGCGTTGGCGTTCGGGCTTACTCAGCGGCAGTGATTCGGCTCGAATAGAGTGTGTTCACGCTAAATGCGGACGATTTCGTAACGACAGGAACTACAATCGCGCGAAGAGAAACTTAACAAAGACAAGCCTCAGAAGCCTAGACGGTTGCCTTGGTGGCTCCAGTGGAAATCCCTCCATCCACCAAGAGTGTCTGTCCCGTGACGTACCGGCTACACTCCGATGCGAGAAAAACGATGGCGCCATCGAGATCGTCGGGCCGGCCGGGCCGCTTCAACGGAATGCGATCGCAAATATATTCAACCCATGCCGCGTTTTCATATAACACCCGATTCTGCTCGGTCTTGAACCAGCCTGGCGCGAGACAATTCACGGTGATTCCTTGGCTGCCCCAATCGTCGGCGAGACTCATCGTAAGCTGCCGGATCCCGCCGCGGCTTGCGCCGTAGGGCCCAAGCCCCGCGTATCCTTGCACGCTGGTGACCGAACCTATGTTGATAATGCGGCCATAACCACGTTGAATCATGCCTCGCGCAACTGCCTGGGCAACAAAGAATGAGCCGCGCAGATTGGTGTCGAGTATCGTGTTCCAGTCTTCCCAGCCGACTTCAATCGCGGGCTTGCGAATATTGCAGCCGGCATTGTTGACAAGGATGTCGATCTTGCCGAAATACTCCTCAATTGCGGCGATGGCCTTCTGGATGCTCGTGTAGTCGCGCACATCCAATTCCGCACAAAAGGCTCGCCGTCCGAGGCCGCGAATTTCTTCGGCAAATCCGGTCAGCCCGCCGTTGCCCCTGCTGGTTATCGCTAAGTCGGCGCCAGCGCGCGCAAGTGCTCGAGCAAAGTATTGCCCAAGGCCACGACTTGCCCCAGTTACCAGTGCGACCTGTCCGGTCAATTCAAACAATGAATAAGTCATAACTTACTACCTCGTAAGCATGTCTCTATGGATCGAGCACAACCTTGAGCAGACCTGGTTCGCGCTCGTAAAGACGATGAAACCACGAAGCGCCATCCTCAAGCGGGGCGACGGTGGAGATCAACGGCTCCACGCGAACGGCTCCACGCGACATCAGCGAGATACTTGCGGGATACTCCCCCGAAGAGGCGCACGACCCTTGCAGGCGAATTTGCCGTGTCACCGCCGATTGCAGGCCGAGCTCGACGGTCGGCGTGACATTTCCAATCAATGTTACGCAACCGCCCTTTCTGACGCTATCCAGAGCAAGCTTGACCGGAGCAGTGCTCCCTACGCACTCAATTGCAGCATCCGCACCTCGGCCCGATGTCAGATCGAGAATTTGAGAAATAACATTGGCGTCTCGGGAGTTAAATGTCTCCGTCGCGCCAAGGCTGCGAGCCATTTGCAGCCGCGAGTCATCCAGGTCGAGGACGTATACCTTTCCTGCGCCAGCCGCACGGACCACTTGAAGAGTAAACAGGCCAATCGTGCCTGCGCCGACAACGACCACTGTGTCGTCCGGTGCTATTGGGGTGAGTGACACAGCGTGAACGGCAACTGAAACGGCTTCAATCATCGCGGCGTGCGAAAAAGGCATGCTTTCAGGCAAATGGTAGGCGATGCGAGCGGGCACAGCAACAAACTCCGCGAACGCACCCATGCGCCGAAAGGCCGGAGTGGAAACCCCGATGACCTCGCGATTCTCGCAGAGATTGATCTGGCCTATAAGGCAGTAAAAACACGTTCCGCATGAAACCGTTGAGTCGAATGTTACCCGGTCTCCCACACGAAAGTTCCCGACAGTGCTGCCGACGGATTCAACGATACCCGCGGCCTCGTGTCCCATTACGATTGGAGGAATCCGACGGCCAGTGCTACCGTCGTATCCATGCACGTCGCTTCCACAAATACCGCAGGCCTGGACGCGTATCAGCAACTCGTCCTCGCAGGGCTGCGGAGCAGGCAGGTCTACAATGTCGAGCTTTTTATATTCGGAAAGCAACAACGCCTTCATTGAATCTCCGTGTCATGCCTGAGTTAGAGGGGTCGCGCAAAAGGTGAGCAACCCATGCACTCCAATCCATCTTCCGCCGCGAGTCGATCTTGATTCGCAACCAATCAGGATAGAGCATGAGCCAGCGGCCGTCCGGTGGGCGGTTCAATTCTGCCGAGCAGAAACACGTAGGCCGCGATCCCGAGCACCAGGTAGAGTGCAGGCACTCCAAACGCCCAAACGAAGGACTGCCGTGCCGACACCAGGTAGCCGGTAACGATTGGCGCGGCGATTCCCGACAACTGATTCGAGAAATTCACGATACCGCCTACCTTTCCGACATTGCTTCTGCTCGCAATGAGCGATGGAATTGACCAGCCAACAGGTGAGGCCGCTGAAAGCCCTCCGATCGAGATGCTGATCCAGATGAGAGCCTGTTGGGCGTTCTGCGCATGAGCCGCGCCGAAGATGCCAAGCCCGCAGGTAGTCCCGCCAATAAGGATGATTCTGCGAACGAGGCTGGCATCGCAACCGAGCCGAATCAATGCGTCAACCAGCCAGCCGCCCACCAGAATGTCAAGGAACGTGGCAATAAGCCAAGGCACGCTTGTGTAAAGAAACGAATGAAGGAGATCAACGTGGAGAGCCATGGTAAGATAGCTCGGCAGCCACGTCAATAATAAATAGAACACATAGTTATAAGAACCCATTCCGACGGCCAACCCAATTACTTTGCGCTGCTTCAGGAGATAGCCGAGCGAGTCTGGTCTCGTGGTCGTAGTGTTATTCAGAAGTGGGTCCCCATCTTCCTCGGCAATATAGTTTTGTTCCAACTCACTTAGCGCGGGGTCCTCTTCCGGATCGCGGTAAATTAGCCAGAAGAGCAGAAAGTACAGAAAGCTCACAATGCCGGTGATGGCGAAGCTCCACCGCCAGCCGACGCTAATCAAGACAATTCCGATAAGGGGGACGCCGAGGGCTGAAGCAAACTTCGCAGCGGAATCGAAAATGGAGGTGGCGAGACTGCGTTCCTGTTGAGGAAACCAGTAGCCGATGGCCTTTGCGTTGGCGGGAAAGGTCGGCGCTTCTCCGACTCCGAGCGCAAACCGGGCAGCAAATAAGCCGGTAACACCTGGAGCAGCCGCGGCCGCGAATGAGGCGACGCTCCACAGGAATGTGCTGACGCGCCCGATTCGCCGAACGCCGAATTTGTCGAGTAATACTCCAATCGGCAACTGGCATAAGGCGTAGGTCCAGTTGTAGGCGCCCGAGAGATATCCGAAAGCGATATCCGAAATTCCAAATGCGGCAAACAGAGAGGCGTGTGAAACGGAAAGGTTGACTCTATCAAAGTAGTTTACGAGCACGCCTATACCGAGCAGCCAGGCGATTCGCCAGCGGCGTTTAGGAAGCTTTGCCGGGCTTTGGAGCGGTGGGGCCATCAACAGGGGCCTTTCCGTGAAGAAGCGCGCTCTGGCGCCCGCAGGAGCAGTCTGTCATTCAAAAGTCCGGCCCGAGAGAGAGACTTCATTCTTGCCTCCGATGAGGGACCCCGCGAGTGAGTCTGCCAGCGGACGTTGGAAATAGCTCGGAGAAATAGTTGAATTGAAATGACAAGCCAGTATACGATTCACGGATCGCGCCTGGCGATCACCGATAGAAGCTTGTTCCCGCGGAATCGCGACCGCGCTACCTGCAAGCGCGAGGCCAATGGGTCAAGCACATAGATTCAGGTCAGCTGACCAATCGCCCGAGCGGTTCCTGAAGGGCATCCATTTCCTTTGGCTTCTCATCCGCTTTCGCCGGAGGGTTGAAGGTTACAACGTGCATTTGCCTTCTATCTTCCAAATCCAGAGGCAGAGAAAGGCCAGTTGGAGAAGTGATAATCCCGGATTCACGTGTTGTTCGGTAAAGCAGCTCTGCTGCGGCGGCGTCAACTGGTTTTGAGAACAGGAAGCCCTGAACCTGATCGCAGTCCAGCCCACGCAAGGTGTGCAGCTGTTCCTTCGTCTCAACGCCTTCGGCGATGACCTCGAGTCTCAGGGAGTGCGCCAGTTGCATGATGGCCTTTACGATGTCGAGGCTGCGGTTTCCGTCGCCTAGTTCACGGATGAATGACCGGTCGATTTTGAGAGAGTCGAAAGGAAGCCGTTGAAGGCGGCTCAGCGAAGAGTATCCGGTGCCAAAGTCGTCAATTTCAAGCCGGACGTTCATCGCCTTGAGGCGATCAAGTGTTGCAAGCGTTTGCTCAGTGTTCCCCATGATGGAGCTTTCGGTCATTTCGAGCGACAGAGATTCGGGGGCTAGTCCACTTTCTGCGAGCGCAAATTCCACGTCTTCCACCAAACGGGAATCGCTCAATTGCCGGGCGGAGACATTGACGCTGATCGTTAGAGCTGGATCGGGAGCGAGGCGCTTTTGCCACTCCGCCATCTGGCGGCAAGACTCGCGCAGAATCCAGCGGCCGAGGAGGACAATGAGTTCACTTCCCTCGGCGACTGGAATAAACTCTCCGGGTTGGATTAGCCCGCGTTCAGGGTGATTCCAGCGAACTAATGCCTCGAACCCACGAATTTGATGATCGATGGCCGAGACGATCGGCTGGTAGTGAAGGACGAATTGCTGAGCGTCGATGGCTTTGCGCAAGTCGGTTTCGATTTCAAAACGGGTGGCGACCTGCTTGCGCAAACTTTCGTTGAAGAACTTGAAGCGTGATTTACCGCTGGTCTTAGCGAGATACATGGCCGTATCCGCATTATTCAGGAGTTCTTCCGGAGTGCTGCCGGTGGTACTTAAGGCGATTCCAATGCTGGCGGAGACCAGCAGGCGACGGCCCTCGAAGTAAAACGGTTCGCCAAGCCGCTCGAGCAAACGCGTAGCGATGGTGGAGGCATCGGTATCACGCTGAATAGACCCAAGGAGAATGGCAAACTCGTCTCCCCCAATGCGGGCCACTATGGATTCTCCGGCGCCACTTCGGCGTGAGTCTGAGCGGATACAGGCGCGAAGCCGACCGGCTACGTCGATGAGCATCTCATCGCCTGCCCCGTGCCCGAAGTTGTCATTGACCAGTTTGAACTGATCGAGATCTACGAACAGGACGGCGAAGAGCTTGTGATGCTGACGGTTGGTCTCGATTGCAGATTCGAGGCGGTCGAGGAGGTAGAGCCGATTCGGGAGGCGAGTGAGCGGATCAACTACTTTGCCTTCGGTAATGTCAGTTTGCGAGCCTGCTATGCGCACTGCTTTTCCGGTTGAGTCGCGGACCGCTATACCGCGACTCAACGTCCAAATATAGCCGCCATTCTTGTGACGCATACGGTATTCACTGACGAACTCCGAGGTCTTGCCCTCGCAATGCGCGGCGATCTCAGCGCGGACGCGGTCGCGGTCCGCAGAATGAATTTGGCTGAACCACTGTTCGTGGCTCGACCATGACTCGCTCTCCGAATACCCAAGCATATGGCCCCAGCGGGGAGAGAAATAGATTTCGCCAGTCGTGAGATTCCAATCCCAAAGACCATCGTTGGCGCCCCGGGCTGCGAGGGCATAGCGTTCTTCGCTCTCTTTTAGTGCTCGTTCCCGTGATTCAATCTGGGAGAGCATCTCATTGAACGATTGGATGAGAAGACCGGTTTCGCCGCCACCATGGATTGTGGCGCGGACGGAATAGTCCTTGTCTGCCGAGACCTGGCGAGCGACATTGGCTAGTTGCACGAGTGGGTCGCCAATCGAGGCTGCAAGACGCCATGAAATCAGCAATGTGGCAATAACAGAGAGTATGAGAACGAGAAGAGCGATCTTGGCATATTCGAAAAGCCGGGAACGAAGGTCGCTCAAATCAAAGACCAGGGCGATGGAGCCGGTTCGCTCCCCATTGAGATGCACCCCGCGATAAAGGGTGAGAGACGTGCCATCGAAGTAGTCTCCATCCGGACGCAGCGCGGGAACCACGAGACTAATCCGATTCAAGGGACCGCGGTAGTCCGCGAGGGTAGTCCCATCGATGTTGTAGAGGAACGCGGCAAGAACGTGAGGTTCGGTCGCGAGGGCGCCAAGCATCCCCTCGGCCGTCTTTTGATCGTTGAAGGCAAGAGAGGCCGCAGTATTTGCACCGAGGGTATCGGCCAGGGCGGTGAGTTCACGAACGGCACTCGAACGGTAGTTACTGCGTTCGTAGATGCCGAATGCGAAGGATGCGAACAGGACCGCCAGGGAACTTGCGGAGAGAATCAGCAGAATCAGGTTGGCCTGAATTGATAGGTCTCTAGTGCGCATAGCTGGGCTTTCCCCTCTCCGAACCGTCTCCGAGAGTCACCGACGTGGCGAGGAGCAGCAGCTGTGAGCTGATTCTGATGTGCGACGAGTCCGCGACACCCGCATTGATGTCGAAGCGGACCTTATCTTTTTCGAGGCGAAGCCGTATCATTCCGCCGTCGGAGAGAAAGTTGGCGGTTTCACCGACGGTGAGAACGGGTCGCCCCTGCAGGCTCTTTAGGATCGCGGCCTGACGCCAGTCTTCGTCGCTGCTCAGGAAGAGGATGTTGCAGTTCTGGACTGCGTTTAACTTGCTGAGCAGGTGGACATGCAGGACGCGGGTTCCGACGAGCTTGCCCTCGAGAGTACCTTGCAGGTCCTGCAGGTGCGTCTCGTCGCCGAAAATGCACAACGTTATGGATTGATCTCCGGCGTTTGGCGCGTCGGGGGGCCATTCGACGAGCTGCGCAAAGTGGAAAAGAAAAGCGGCTTTCACCTGGTACTCATTCGCCGGGTTCTGGGCGCAGGCAGGCTGCGGAATTCCCAAGCCGAGCAGGGCGATCAAAAGAAGCTCGACTATTCGCACGGAGATGCGGCTTTGCCAGGAGGACACATGCATGGCCGGATTGTTGGGTGCGCGAGGCATAGTCGACCTGGGTTCAGAAGGACCACGAGATTTTGGCGTAGGCTGCCCGTCGCATCAACCCTGGCTGCACGGTGGAGTTGGGTCCGGAATATTCCGGGTGGAGGTTTTTTACGAGATTCTGCCCGACCAGGCTCAGAGATAAGCTCTCTCGAGGGTGCCAGTTCAAGCCAGTATCAACGCGAGTGTATGAGGGGATCGACAGGCCAGGAAGACGATTGACGAAATATGCCGAGGCATTCCATTGCAGGTGCCAAGGCAGGCTGACACTGGAACGCAACTGTGCCTGGTGATCCGGTGTTCCGCCTTGAGTTCCAGGGATGGAGCCATCCTGGCTGTTGGCGAATTCGTGCAGATGGATAGTGAGGAACGAGTAGCCTGGATTGAGAGTCCAGACCCTCGCCACTTGAAAGTTTGCGAAGACTTCAACACTGTGCGTTTCTCCGAAAAGACTGTTTCCGAAGGACTCGGGGATGAGCAAGTGAACTGGGGGCGGATTACTCTCAACACGCGTTGCCTCAGGTTCCACCGAGGTCAGATCACGATAGCGGTTGTAGAACACCGTCGAATCCAGCGAGAACCGGCTCGTCAACGCCGTCCGATAACCTGTTTCGAATGCGGTTAGTTTCTCGTTCCTTTGGTTCGGATTTCCGAACAGGCTCACCAGGATCGGCACGTTGCCAGGTCCAGGAAGAGCCTCGAAGTTCACGCGAAAATCGGTGTCACTACGGGCAGGGGTACGGTCGGCGAGGGAGACGGCGGCCCAGATAGAATTTGTGGCGTCCGGGGTCCACACCATGCGTGCAGAAGGCTGGAAGTTGAAGCCTGTGTAGTCGTTATGCTCGACGCGCGCTCCCAGAGTCAAGTGGACGTGATCGGGGCGGATTGTAATCTCATCCTGCGCAAACAAATTGAAGAGTTGTGTGCGGCGCCTCTGGGGAGTCGCAGAAATTCTAAGTGTCGGACTAATGTTATCCGCACTGACACGGTAGCCAAGGCCCCAGACGATATCTTGCCTGGCTCTCCAGACAATGTGGTGTTGAAAGTCAATGTCGAATGTATTCAGGCCGAGGTTGTAGGTGGTATCGCCACGATTGGTGCGGTCAAAATAGAACTGGAGAGAGGTCGTGGATGCCGGCGAGAATGTGCGATTCCACTTCGCGAGCAAGCTTCCGCCTGAGTAGCGGTCGCGCAGAGCGAGGATTGCACTTTCCGGCGGCATCAGGGAAATTGGCGTAAAAGCGAGCTCACCCGCATTTCCTTGAAAGATCTCTCCCTCGGTCGTAAGGGAATCCTTCGCAGACAAGTTGGTATCGGTTCGGAATCCGCCGTGGATGAGGCGCCCGTCGTCATGGCCTTCCAGCCCGGCAAAGGTGGGCAGCGAGTTGACCTGAAAGCCCTCAGCAAAAACGCGATAGGCGCGGATGCCGCGGGCGTTTGCGCCGTAGCGAACGGTCATCGGGCCGGTGGTGTCGTTGCCCGCACCCGCGGCAACATTGCCACCCTGGGAGTCTTTGGCGCTGATGGTGATGATATTGATGACACCATTTACTGCGTTCGATCCCCACGCGGCTGCACCGGGACCGCGGATAACTTCTATTCGCTCGATACTGTCGAGAGGAACATTTTCAGAATCCCAAAATACTCCGGCGAAGATGGGTGAGTATACTGCGCGCCCGTCAATGAGGACGAGGAGCTTGTTGGAGTATTGACCGTTGAAGCCGCGGGCACTGATGGCCCATTTGCTGGCGTCGATTTGCGCCACGTCGAGCCCAGGAACCATGCGCAAAAGGTCAGGGATATTCAGTGCGCCAGAGCGATCAATGTCTTCTCGAGAGATGACGAAAACAGCCGCTGCGATCTGGGAAGTTTTCTGCTCCCTTTTGGATACCGAAGTAACCTCAATGTTCATCAGATCTGCGAGGCTTTTCTGAGTAAGGTCGGGAGGCTGTTCAGAATATGCAATGAATCCGGGAAACCCCAACAGTGAAATCCAGGCGAGTTTCAAGACCTGTTGAAGAACTCGGTGAGGATTGGTGGCCGAACTGGACAGCTTAATTAATCTAAGAGGGAGTCTAATGAACGAGGCACGAACCCGCATGATAGGGACCCAGTCTGATCCTCTACCTGGATGTTGTGGCTGTATATAGCCCCAAGGTCTTTCTTAACCTCCAGTTCATTCTCTTTACTAAGTAAAGCCAACAATGGAAGAGAGATACATCAACTTATCCCAAAAGCGGAAACTTCGCCGGCGCGAAGTTGAGAGTTGGCGGCGGTCGTGATTCTCAAAATGGGAAGAGAAGGACCAGCTTATGGGGAGGCGGGGTCAAGGTGAGCAGGCGATTCAACGTGCCGTGATTGAAGCGGAATCGCTCAAACGGTAATCGAAGTTTGCCGTACACGATCTTGAAGCTTTGAGTGCATCCATCTGAGTTCATCCGTCGGCCGACGAAAACACTATTGAGACCGGCCTCAGAGCAATAGAGCATTTGCAATCTCCTTCACTTTGCTTGCCTGCCTAACGCTAAAAGATGATAATTGCAGTACCATTTGGCTTTAGTCCCCGGAAGCTCAGGAATCGTCCGGACTGTCAGCTCGCAGCGGGGGAGCTATCGTATGTCTAAATTATTGACCTGTACCTTTGCCGGCTCCGCCCGAGTCGCCATCGTTTCCCTATTCTTGTTCATCTGGTTGCCGCCGCTCTCGCCGGCCCAGTCAGCGGCTGTGTCACCACCCCCTGGCGGTCAGGCTGTGGCTTCATTGGCCACGCCCGATACTCCAGCCGCCACGCCGCTCACCACTACCGTTGACGAAGTCAACCTCGATCTCACGATTCGCACCAAACACAACAAACCAATCCTTGATCTTCAGCCTTCGCAGATCGCGGTAACCGATGACGGGTCTCCGGTTCAACTCTCGTCCCTCCGCCTGGTCAACGCCGATTCAGGGCCGGAGCACCTGGTCACCCTTGTCTTTGATCGCCTGGACCCAAACGCCTCCAAAATGGCACGCAAAATGGCGGAGAGAGTTCTAGCGGCAATCCCTGATAAGGGGTACTCCTTTGTGGTTCTTCAGGTGAACGGAAGGCTTCATCTACTTCAGTCCTACACCCTGGACCGCCGCCTTGTTGAGGAAGCTGTTGCCAGCGCGACGCCGGTCTTGCCCGTTCCCGCTTCGACGGACCTGAGCCCGGCCGAGAAGGCTCTCATTGCCTCTATTCACAGCGATGCGCTCACTCTCGACTCCGCCAACCGTACTGAAGGGAAGATGATTCTCTCTGCGCTCGAACAGTCGCAGCAGATACTCGAGGGCCGTCGCGGCTTTCCATCGCTTGCCGCGCTTCAGGCCCTCGTCCTGAGCGATCGGTTCATGACCGGCCACAATCTCATCATCTATTTTGCAGGTCGAACGGCTTCGAGTTCCGACGCGCGCGATATTCTCCACTCGATCCTCGGCATGGCTAACCGCGCCGGCGTCACTATCTGCGTCGTCAATACCGACCCGTTTAATCCACAGGCTAACTCCCGCATGATGGCCTCTATGACCAGTTCCCTACTCGGCTCTGGCAGCGGCAGCGGTGGCAGCGTCAGTTCCTTTGGTGTTGGCAACCTGCCTGGCAGCGCACCTTCCAGTGGCTTCTCACCCGGCGGATTCGGAACGGCCATGGTTCATGACGTCAGCGGTTTTGAGTTTGGTGACGCGGACACTGACGAGAGCCCACTTGTTCCTCTGGCGCTCGGCACAGGCGGTATCTACGTTAGCGACGCTTCTGGCCTGAAGCATAAGTTGGAGCAGCTGCACGATGAACTCACATCCTGGTACCAAGCCTCGTGGGTGCCTCCTATCAAGAGCTATGACGGCCAATTCCGCCCGATCCGTGTCAGCGCGCTGCGTAAAGGCCTCATCATTCACGGTCGTACAGGGTACTTCGCGGTCCCGCCCACTGAAGTTTCGGGAGTGCGCCCTTTTGAAGTTCCACTTTTGAACATTCTCTCCGGCGCCACAGCTCCAACGGATATTGTGTTTCACGCCGAAATCCTGCACCTTGGCGAACTGCCCGACGGAAACTCCGGTGAGCTCGCTGTTCAAGTTCCCATCTCGCAGCTCGAACAGCACGAGGATTCGAGTACTCACATCTCCTCTGTCCATGCTTCAATTGTCGCAGTCATGAAAGACAGCAAAGGCGAGGTCCTTCAGCGTTTCGGCGAAGACTACCCGTTGCACGAAACACCCGATATGTTCCGTGCCAACGCAGGCCAGAACATCACCTTTCAGGATCATTTCTCCGCGCAACCGGGTGTCTACACCCTGGAAGCCGCCGTCATGGACCGCATCGGCAACAAAACCGGAGTTCAGCGCAGCACCTTTACCATCGAGCCTGCGCCAAAGGGCGCCGCACTTAGTGACATTACCCCCGTCGAGGATGTTGAACCTGCTCCGGAAGAGACCGGGGACTTCGACCCGATGCGCTATCAGGACGGCCGCGTCGTCCCAAACCTCGCTACTGAGCTGCCCGAAGACACTCGTTCCCTCTCTCTCTTTTTTCTACTCCACCCCATTGCGGGCAGCCCGCGCCAGCCGACGCTTCGCATGCAGGTGTTACGCAATGGCCAGCTCGTGATCGATATGCCCATGGAGCTGGAGAAAGTTTCTGGTAGCGGCGCCGCTATTCCTTATCTCGCCACGATCCGGAGCCGCGTCTTTCCTCCCGGCACATACCAGGCCAAGGCCCTTCTCAGCCAGGATGGCAGTACCGTCGCTAGCTTGGCCTCTTTCTCTGTCGCAGGCACTCTTGCCGCCTCAAACTTGCCCGGCTCCACGCTTTCCGCTTCAGGAGCCACGAGCTCCGGCGCGATCGATCCCCGTTTGGTCTCAGAAGCCGCGAACGCCAACGACGCCTTTGCCATCACTAGCTCCACGAATCCCGTCCCGCCCCCAAGTGACGCCGAGTTGCAGAGCTTGATCGAAGACGTTCGCAAGCGCGCCCTCTCCTGGACCGACACCCTGGCAAACTTTTCTTGTTTTGAGATCACCAACCACTCTATCGACACCACCGGCAGAGGCGACTGGAAGAAAACCGACACTTTGGTCGAATTGATGAAATACGTCGACCATGAGGAATCCCGCACTACCTTGATGCTCAATGGCGATCCGAACAGCGCAGCGCCTGACCAACTGCACTTCACTCATTCCGCAGGGGAATTTGGCGCCATGTTTCATATTCTCTTTGAACCGTCGGCCAAAACCGCTTTTGCCTGGAAGGGCTACGCTGTCCTCAATGGCGAGCCCGTCGATGTTTTCGCCTTCCAGGTTGCTCGCGCCAACTCCAGCTTCGTTCTCTCTGATCGCATCAACCAAAACCGTTCCGCTGGCTTCCACGGGCTGCTTTATATCGAGCCCGCCACGCGCAGCGTCCGCCGCATCACCATCGATGCAGACGATATCCCCAAATCACTCCTAATCCGCGCTTCGAGCATGTCTGTCGACTATTCCTGGGTTTCCATGCAAGATCACGATTTTCTTCTGCCGGTCCGGGGTGCCGTCAGCATTCAGGAAACCAGAAGACGCGCCGTCCTCAACGAATTCGAATTCCGCAACTATCACCGCTTTGGGTCGCAGAGTCGTCTTGTAACCGACAAAGAGCTGAAAGCCCTTTCGAATACGCCTCCGCTCACCGCCAACCAATAAATAGCCGTCCCCCAAATTTCCAGCGGATCAGAACCCGCAGGTGGTATCGATCCGCGGAGTGCTCTCTAGCGCAGGCCGGTAACTCTGGTTCCCGGTCCGACGGGATCCGGAGATCGCCTCATGAGGGGCTGACTCATTTGTCGAGCCTCAGTGCGAAGCCAGTTGGTCCAACAAGTTGCGGCGACGGCTACGAAATCACCGACACCTGTTTAGCTGTAAAAGGCAGATGCGAGGCTGAAATCGACCCTATCGCTTGAAATATCTATGGCTTGTGATGGTCGGGGCGGAGGGATTCGAACCCCCGACCCTCTGCTCCCAAAACAGGTCACAACATTTGTGGAATCCTGCCGAAATTTATTGAAAATAAGTGCTTTTGATTGAATTGTTTACCATAAGCAAGCTGATCTCTGTGGAACCTTGTGGCTTTGGGGTGCTTTGACAGCTACAAATTCGACTACATCGCTGGAGTTGCTCGCCGACCTTCAGCCTTCGGAGGAGAGATGAGAAAGGCAGGCGTGCAGATGGCGGCTTAGTAGCTTGAAATCGATCGGCTTTGAGACACATGCGTTACATCCGGCCTGCATGACACGCTGATGGTCGGTCACCATAGCGTGCGCAGTGACGGCAATGACGGGCAGACGACGGAACTCGGAATCGTTCCGGATCCATGCGGCTAAAGAGAGTCCATCCTCCACGCCGAGTTGTACGTCCAGCAAGACCGCGTCGGGTGGCTGGCGCAGGAAGGCGTCAGACGCTTCCTTGAGGTTTGCGGCAGCCACCGCAGCGTATCCTTCAGTCTCCAACCAATCACAAAGAAGTTCAAGGTTGAGAAGGTTATCTTCAACCACCAGGATCCGATGATTCACTCAGCCTCCGCGAGCATGGCCGTGGCTCGCTGCACTTTTTGAATTTGGCGGATCAACTCATCTCGCCATTGCTCATGCTTAGAAAAGAATGCACCTGTGTTCGCCCGGAGGTAGTCCTTTTCCTCCTCCGTTAGATCCTTGTTGGTCAAGACGAAAATTGGGAGGTCGGCGGTCGACGGGCTCTTTCGCCACTCCGCAATCAATCCAAAGCCGCTTACCTCCGGCAGAATCAGGTCGAGGATCACCAAGTCGGGCATGGAGGTCTGCATTTGTTTCCTTGCCTGGGCGCCATCTTCGGCAGCGTTCACTGCGTATCCGTTTCTCAAGAGCATGTCCACGATAAACTCCCGAGTCGCTGTGTCGTCCTCAATGACGAGAATCGAATTCTTCAGCCGCGTCTGGTCGCTGCGGTTGAGGCAACGCCCCACGGCGGCCAGCAGAATCGATTTGTCAACCGGCTTCACGATATACTCATCCGCACCCAGAAGCGCGCCGGCATTCCGCTGATCCATGACCGTGACCATAACAACTCCAATGCTCGCTGTGCGAGGATCGCTCTTCAATCTTGATAGAACATCCCATCCATTGACCGGCAGCATGACAACGTCGAGTGTAATCACGGTCGGCTGCAGCTCGATCGCCATCTCTACAGCCTTCTGGGGCTGGTTGCAAACCACTACTTCGTAGCCTGCTGAAGAGAGCTGCGATTCGAGAAGATACGCAGACGAAGAGTCATCTTCGATCACCAATATTCGGGCCTTGGGCGGCGAGCAGGCATTCGCCGCGCCAACCGGATGCTCCTCGATCGGCGCACTTTGGGCGCCTGGAAGAGTGAAGTAGAAGCAACTGCCTGCGCCGGGTTCGCTCTCGACGTTCAGCTCGCCGCCATGCAGCTCGACGAGCCTGCGCGTAATCGCGAGGCCAAGGCCCGTCCCTTCGGACGCCTTGTCGGTTTGTCTCAATCGATGGAATGCCTCGAAGATGCGCCGGCGTTCTTCATGCGGAATACCCGGCCCGGAGTCGCGAACATCGATCTGCACCATGTCTCCCACTTGTCGCGCGGCAAGCTCGATTTTGCCGCCTTTCGGAGTAAATTTGATCGCGTTTCCAAGAAGGTTCATCAACATCTGCTTGAAACGCGTACCGTCGGCGCGGATCATCAGTCCATGCGGAACGTCTTGAATCAGCTCGTGCCCATTCTTGTCCACGAGAGGCTGAAGCGATGCGCACACTTCGGCAACGCAGCTATCGACGACAACGCGCTCGATGCTTAGTTGGAGTCGGCCCGCTTCGATTTTCGATAGATCCAGAATGTCATTAATCAGGCGTAAAAGGTGTTGGCCGCTGGTATGAATGTGGTTAACATAGCGCGCCTGGCGTTCCGTCAGCGGACCATAGCGAACATCCCCCAGCAGCTCGGAAAAGCCCAGTACGGCATTCAACGGAGTGCGCAGTTCGTGGCTCATCGTCGAGAGGAACTGGTCTTTGAATCGGCTGGCGCGCTCGATGTCTTCTTTGGCGCGAAGGACCGATTCGGAATAGGCTTCGACCTCCTTTTTTGCGGCGACGAGTTCCGCTGTGCGCTCGATGACCCGCAACTCCAGCTCATCGTGGGCCTTTTGGAGGCTTGCCTCTGCCTTTTCGATCTGCGCCATCATTTCATTGAACGAGGCGATGAGAACGCTCACCTCTCCGTGCCCATGAACCTGAGGGACGCGGAGCGAATACGTTTTGTTGAGAGAGACCTCTTTGGCCGCCTCGGCAAGGCGCACAATCGGCTGGGCGACTGACTTGCGAAAGATGGCTGACACCACGAGTGCGGCAAGTAGCGAGATCAGCAGGACAATGAATCCGATCCCGACGTAGAGTTCCAGGCGCTTGTTCAGAGCTTCCACATCGGACCGGATAAAAACCACTCCGCTCAGTTTCCCATCAAATTCAATAGAGCGGGCCAACAATATCTCGTTTTTCCCGATCCAATGGCTCTCCGGTTGGCCCTTGGGAATTGAAGGCGTAGCCAGATTGTCAATGCTCCCTGAACGTGAATACGTGGCGAAAGGCTTTCCGTCGGCTGTGCAGATGACCGCGGAAAGAATTTGCGGATCGGCCTTCAATGCCGATAGCGTTTTCGCTGCGGAGTCTGGATCGTTGAACAAAAGCGCGGTAACGCTATTCGCGCCGATGATTTGAGCCTGAGTGGAAAGATTTCTCACCCTAGCAGCTCTGAAGGTGACAAGATCGTATCCGATAAAGGCCGAGCACGCGAG
>Ga0208849_1000335_pt1 | contig 45518 bp, 44 predicted proteins | sample NGESurdeep072012_10_FD_184470 | JGI IMG/M metagenome (GOLD analysis project Ga0208849, IMG submission 184470) | Arctic peat soil microbial communities from Barrow, Alaska - NGEE Surface sample 53-3 deep-072012 (SPAdes) | ecosystem: Environmental > Terrestrial > Soil > Wetlands > Peat ... | reverse complement strand
CGGGTTCATCGCCTTCGGATTCGGTCTCTCCGCCTGGGGCAAGTACCTGCTGCCGCAGGGACCCTTCGTCGAGGAGCGCCACACGCTGGCCTCGACCGACACCGAGGTCGAGGCCATGGCGGCCGCCATCGAGGACCGGGGCAAGATGATCTTCCGCCGCCGAGGGTTCCTGGGGACCATCCTCGGCGCCGGCGCCGGAGTGATGGGCGTGGTGCTCACCTTCCCTCTGCTGCGCTCACTGGGGCCGCAGCCCAAGAAGACCTTCGACACCACCGACTGGCGCCAGGGCTCCCATATCGTCGACCTCGACGGCAACCGCATCCACCAGGCCGACCTCGAGGTGGGCGGGTCGCTCACGGTGTTCCCCGAGGGCTTCGCCGGCTCGTCGGTGAGCCAGACCATGTTGGTTCGAGCGACGGACAGCGACATCGTGACGCTGCCCGGCCGCGAGACGTGGGGTCCCAAGGGATACCTGGCGTACTCCAAGCTGTGCACCCACGCCGGGTGCCCCGTCGGTCTGTACGAAGAGGCGCTGCAGGAGTTGCTGTGCCCGTGCCACCAGTCCTTGTTCCACATCCTGACGGGAGCCAACCCGGTGTTCGGCCCAGCCCCGCGTCCCCTGCCGCAGCTGCCCCTCATGATCGACAGCGCCGGGTACCTGGTGGCGCAGGCCGGCTACGACCAGCCCGTGGGGCCCGGATTTTGGGAGCGGTCATGAGCGCCATCACGTCCCGGCCTCGGGGTCGCCCCCGGGGCCGCCACGGCAAGACGGCCAACAAGCCCGACCCCGTCGTCGCCGGAGTGCGCTGGCTGGACGAGCGCCTGGGTGTGGCCAAGGGCGGGCGCACCCTGCTCGACAAGATCTTCCCCGACCACTGGTCCTTCCTCCTCGGGGAGATCGCCCTCTATTCGTTCGTGGTGCTCATCGCCACGGGCATCTTCGTCAGCCTGTACTTCATCCCCTCGGCCAAGGAGCTCATCTACTCCGGCCCCTACGTGCCGCTGCGGGGGGCGAGGGTGTCCGCCGCGTTCGAGTCGACGGTGAACCTGTCCTTCGGGGTGCGCAGCGGTCTCGTGATCCGGCAGATGCACCACTGGGCCGCGGACGTGTTCGTGGGCTCGATCGCGGTGCACATGTGCCGGATCTTCTTCACCGGGGCGTTCCGCAAGCCGCGCGAGCTCAACTGGATGATCGGGATCACGCTGCTGATCCTGGCCCTGACCAACGGGTTCATCGGGTACTCGCTCCCCGACGACCTCGTGTCGGGGACGGGCCTGCGCATCATGTTCTCGATCGTGCTGTCGATCCCGCTGGTGGGCTCGTACCTGGCCACGTTCCTGTTCGGGGGGAATTTCCCCGGGGACGGCTCGATCATCCCGCGCCTGTTCATCCTGCACGTGCTCGTCGTCCCCCTTATCATCTTCGGGCTCCTCGCCGGCCACCTCGGATTGCTGGTGCGCCAGAAGCACACGCAATTCCCCGGGCACGGCCGCACCGAGAAGAACGTGGTGGGCTCGCCCATGTACCCGACGTTCATCGCCAAGACGACGGGGTTCATGTTCGTCACCACGGGGGTGCTGTGGGCCCTGGGAGGGCTGGCCCAGATCAACCCCATCTGGCAGTTCGGCCAGTACGAGCCGTACAAGATCAGCTACGCCGTCCAGCCCGACTGGTACATGGGCTGGCTCGACGGGGCCCTGCGCATCATGCCGCCCATCTCCTGGACGCTGTGGGGCCACACCATCCCCTTCGTGATCCTGTTCCCGGCCGTGCTCTTCCCTGGCCTCTGCTTCAACCTCTTCTATGTGTGGCCCTTCGTCGAAGCCAAGGTGACCGGGGACCGGGCCGAGCACAACCTCCTCGACCGGCCCCGCGACAAGCCGAGGCGCACCGCTATCGGCGTGGCCTCGTTGACCTTCTTCTTCGTGCTGTTCGCGGCGAGCTCGACCGACGTGCTGGCCAACTTCTTCAAGATCTCGCTGAACGAGGTCCTGTGGTTCTTCCGCTTCACCGTCTTCATCATCCCCTCGGCCGCCGGGGTATTCGCCTACTACCTGTGCAAGGAGATGTCGGGTGTGCCCGGCATCGGTCGGCGCAAGCGTGCCGTGGTCATCACCCGGTCCGCGCAGGGTGAGTACGAGAGTGTCTCGACCGCGCCCAGGCCCGGGGACGAGGACGATCACGAGGAGCTCGTTCCAGCCCCGGTGCCGGCGCGCATCGAGCTCAACGGCGAGCTCGATCCGGTCGAGGCGGGCTCCTCGGGCGTGCGCCGCATCCCCCGTCGCTGAGAGACCTCGTTGGTCCGCTCGGCGCGTCCCGACGACGCCGGTGAGGTCGCCCGTCTGGCGGAGATGATGTACCGGTCGTTGGGCTTGGACTTCGACGAGCACACCTGGGAGCAGTGGCGTTCCTCGGCCCGAGCCACGGTGCTCAGCCGTCTCGGTGCCGATCTCACCGTGGTGGTGGCCGAGGACCCCGGTGCGCCGGGGCGACTGGTGGCGTGCGGGGCCGGTGTGATCTCGCCCCGACTGCCGAACCCGGCCCACGCCAGCGCCCGGGTGGGCTACATCCAGTGGATGTCGACGGAGCCCGACTTCCGTCGGCGCGGTCTGGGACGGGCCGTGCTGCGGGGCTTGCTCGAGTGGTTCGAGTCCCAGGGCGTCGACAACGTCGAGCTGCACGCCTCGCCCGACGGGAGAGCGTTGTACCGGTCCGAGGGATTCTGGGAGGGCAACACCGGGCTCGCCCTGCGCCGGCGCCGCTGGGACCCGGCTCCGGGCCCTTGAGCCCGTCGACGGGCCCGGGCGGCTACTCGGGGACGCCGCTGGCCAAGAAGCTCGGGGTCCGCCCCGGCGACGTGGTGGCCCTGGTGGGTGCCCCCCGGGGTTGGACGGTGCCCGACCTGCCCGATGGAGCCACGATGCGACGCACCCTGGCCTCGGGGGCCGAGGTCGTCATCGCCTTCGTCCGGCGAGCCGCCGAGCTCGAGGACCTCGTCACCCGGGTGGCGCCGGTCCTCGGGAGCGAGGACGCGCTGTGGCTGGTGTGGCCGCGCCGGGCCGCCGGCCACGACAGTGACGTCACCGAGAACCTTCTGCGCGAGGCGGTGCTGCCCACCGGGCTCGTCGACGTCAAGGTGGCGGCGGTGGGCGAGGACTGGTCGGGTCTGCGCTTCGTCTGGCGCCGGGAGGTCCGGGCCGGACTGGGGGCGCGCTCGAGACGCTGACCCGGTGGGGACAGTACGGTGACGTCCCGTGAGTGTGGACGTGCGCACGCGGGTCGACGGGGAGACCGAGGTGGTCGACCCGGCCCGGTTCTTCGACACCGAGCTGCCCGCCGCCCTCGACGCGGCCGAGCCCCTGCTGGCCGAGGCCCGCACCGTCCTGCGGCTCCCACCCCTGCAGGTCGAGGTGGACGGGGACAGCTGGACGGTGGAAGCGGGAGCGGGGGGCTTCGTCGTGCGACGCGGTGCCAGCGCCGGCGACGGTGCCCTGCACCTCCGGCTCGAAGCCGCACAGCTCGCCGATCTCGTGGCCGACCAGGTCACCCCGATGGGGTGGTTCTCGAGCGGGGCTCTGGCCCTCTCGGGGCGGCTCGAGCGCCTTCTGGATTGGTGGCTGGTGCTGCGGGGCGCGCTGGACGATGTCGCCCCGCACGTGGCGGGGGCGATGGTGTTCGAAGACCTGGGGGGCGCGCCCTTGGACCTCGGGCGCCGGTTCGGGTGGGACGACGGCGACGAGGACATGGAGCGGTTCCTGGGCCAGGCCGGGTTCCTGCATGTGGCCGGGGTGTTCACCGAGGACGAGATGGCCGCCGTCTCCGCCGACATGGACCGCGCTGCGCCGACCTATTTCCCTGGCGACGGGCGGTCGTGGTGGGCCCGGACCGACGACGGGACCGACCGGCTGGTGCGCATGCAGGGCTTCGATGCCATGTCGGGCACCGCCGCCTCCCTCATGACCGACGGGCGCCTGGCCCGCCTGGGTGCGATCACCGGCGACCGTCATCAGGGGGGTGGCATGGACGCCAACGCCCTGGAGGCGCTGGTGAAGCCGATCGGCGTGGTGGAGGGCATCTCCGACGTCCCCTGGCACAAGGACTGCTCCCTCGGCCGCCACAGCTACGAATGCTGCTCGCTGACCGTCGGCATCTCGGTCACGGGCGCCGACGCCACCTCGGGTCAGCTGCGGGTGGTGGCCGGGAGCCACCGAGTCCTGGTGTGGCCGGCCTTCCTGCGCCGCGACAACACCCTCCCGGTGCTGGACCTGCCCACCGACACCGGCGATGTCACCGTGCACCTCAGCTGCACGCTGCACATGGCCCAGCCCCCCGTGACGCGCGAGCGACGCGTGATGTACACGGGTTTCCGCCTGCCGCCGCTGCGACCCGACGCCGCCGCCGAGGCGCGCCGGCGTCTTCGGGACGTGCGCGAGTCCGCCGCCACGACGGTGTCGCAGCCCCCGAGCACCGTGCGCGGCTAGCGCCGCCTCTTCCCCGGAGATGCGCCGCACGGTCGGCGCCGCCATCGTCGGTTTCCTGGGCATGGCTCTGGTGGTGCTGGGGGCGTCGTTGCCGAGCTCGCCCTTCACCTCGAAGCTCCCCGGCGCGTGGATCTTCGGCATTCCCGCCCCCGGGTCGGCGCCCGGCCCCCACGAGCTGGTGGGGATGGCGGTTGTGTACGGGGGGATGATCGTGCTGCTGGGGGCGTGGTACCGCCTCGTCATCTTCCCGGTTCCCCACGGCCCCCCACCCCTGCGTCACCTGTCCGGCGTCCTGGTCCTGTGGGTGGTGCCGCTGGTCGTGGCCCCGCCGCTGTTCAGTCGCGACGTCTACACCTACGGGGCCGAGGGAGAGCTGGTCTCGGCCGGCGTCAATCCCTATGCCCACGGACTGCAATCGGTACGGGGGTCGACGTTCTACCAGTTGGCCGATCCCCTGTGGCGCCACGCCCATGCGCCGTACGGTCCGTTCTTCTTCGACATCGCCAGGGCGAACGCGCACGTGTCGGGCAGTGTCTTCGGCGTCTTGGAGGGCTACCGGCTGGTGGCTCTCCTCGGCGTGGTGCTCATCGCCGTGTCGGTGCCGGCCCTGGCCCGGTCGTACGGGCGCGACGGCGCCGGCGCGTTCGCGCTGGCCGTGCTCAACCCCCTGGTGTTGGTGTCGCTCGTCGGCGCCATGCACAACGACGCGCTCATGCTCGGCCTGCTGGTGGCCGGCGTGGCCCTGGCGCGACGCGGCCATCCCGTGCTCGGCATCGTGCTGTGCGCGCTCGGCGCCGAGGTCAAGGTCCCGGCGCTCCTCGGGGTGCTCTTCATCGGCTGGGAATGGGCGGGCGCCGGCGCCCTCGGGCGCCGGCGGGCCCGGGCGGTGATGGGGTCGGTCGCCGTTGCCGGGGTGGTGATGGCGGCGGTCTCCGAGGCGTCGGGGCTCGGCTGGGCCTGGTTGTGGAATCTCTCGGACCCCGGCAAGGTGAATTCGTGGCTGGACCCGGCCACGGCGGTGGGCCTGGCCCTCGCCCACGTGGTGCACGGGGTCGGTGCCGGCATGCACACCCCCGGGCTGGTCATGGCCGCCCGCGCCGTGGCGCTGCTCGCCGCCGCGGTGATCGTGGGCGCCCTTCTGACCAGGACCGACCGTGTCGGGGTGCCCCGAGCCCTGGGGTGGAGCCTGCTGGCCGTGGTCTTCCTCGGGCCCGTGGTGTGGCCCTGGTACGAGACCTGGGGGATCGTGATCCTGGCCCTGGCGTCCGACGCGTGGTCCCGGCGGGTCGTCCTCGTGCTCTCCTCGGTGGCGTGCTTCGCCACCGTCCCCGCCCACGTCACCGCCACCGCCGCCGATGTCGTGGCGACGGTGGTGGGCCTGCTCGTGGTCGTGGGGGGCACCGCCTGGTGGCTCCGGACGGTGCACGACGCCGCCGTGGCGCTCCCCGTCGACGGGGCCTGATCCGACAGTTGACCCGTTGTTGGGACCTCGGTGGATGCCGGTTGATCCCCGGGGCAGACGCTGGTCGGGTTGCCCGAGGGGGCAGGATCCGGGCGACGCACCCGTGATCCACGGGCTCCGGCTCGGCACCGGGCATGGGGGCCCGGTGCCGAGCCCGCCCGGGTTTCTCAGATGGTCCCGCCCCGTCGGCTCTCTGCCGTCACGCCGATCACGGCGGAGACCACCAGGGCGCCCCCGGGGGCGATGAGCCACAGCCCGAACACGATCGACAGCACCATGAGGAACAGGCCCATGCCGAGCACGAAGGGCCAGATGCTCGAGGAGGGGAACGAGCCGATTACGCCGGCCCCGTCCTCCAAGGTGGCGTCGGTCCGGTCCTCGGGGCGCGGCTTCATGCGCCGCGACCACCACAGGTAGTAGCTCCCGGGCAGGAACCCCAGGATGGTGGTGCCCACCAGCATGACGAAGCCGCCCTGCTCGTAGGCCCAGAACCAGTAGATGATGCCCACCAGGCCGAAGAAGGCGGCCACCCCGAGCAAGAACAGTGCTTCGACGCGCACGCCAGGCTCCTATGCCTTCTCGTCGGCGTCGGCACCCACCGCGGCCTTGCCGTCGAGGTGTCCGTGCCCGTTGCCATTGGTCGCCGCGTTGCCGTGCGCGATCGTCACCGCGTCGGGGTGGTGGTAGTCCCACACGGGCCGTTCGGACCGGATGGGGGGGAGTTTCTCGAAGTTGTGGTGCACGGGCGGTGAGGTGGCGAACCACTCCAGGGTATGGGCGTCCCAGGGGTTGTCCCCGGCGGGGACAGGCTTGCGCCACGACACCCAGAAGTTCACGAGCATGAACACGAAGGAGATGCCGATGAGGTAGGCGCCGATCGTCGAAATCACGTTCAACGTCTGCCAACCCAGGTTGGCGGGGTACGACGCCACCCGTCGGGGCATGCCCCACAGCCCGAGGACGTACTGGGGCATGAAGGTCACCCAGAAGCCGATGGTCAGCAGCCAGAAGTGCGTCTTGCCCATCCATTCCCGGTACATGCGCCCGAAGAATTTCGGGTACCAGTAGTACAGCCCTGCGAACCCGGCGTACACGGCGGTGCCGAACAGCACCTGGTGGAAGTGGGCCACGACGAAGTAGGTGTCGTGGGTGGCGAAGTCGATGGGCGGTGACGCCAACATGACCCCGGTGAGCCCGCCCATCAAGAAGGCGAACAAGAACCCGATGCAAAACAGCATGGGTGTGGTGAAGGTCAGCTGGCCCCTCCACATGGTGCCGATCCAGTTGAAGAACTTGATGCCCGTGGGCACGGCGATGAGCAGGGACAGGAGCGAGAAGAAGGGGAGCAGCACCACGCCGGTGGTGAACATGTGGTGCGCCCACACCCCCGTGGACAGCGCGGCGATGGCCATGGTGGCGAAGACCATGCCCTTGTAGCCGAAGAGGGGCTTCTTGGAGAAGACCGGGATGACGTCGGTCACGATGCCGAAGTAGGGCAAGGCCAGGATGTACACCTCGGGATGGCCGAAGAACCAGAAGAGGTTCTGATACAGCACCGGCACCCCACCACCGGCCGTCGAATAGATATGGGTCCCGAAGTGGCGGTCGGCGAACAGCAGCACCATGGCCGCGGTCAGGATGGGGAAGGCGATGAGGATCAGGATGGCGGTGACGAGCATGTTCCAGGTGAAGATGGGGAGCCGGAACATGGTCATGCCCGGGGCCCGGAGATAGAACGTCGTCGTCACCAGGTTGACGCCGGTGAAGATGGCCGAGAAGCCCGTGAGGACGAGCCCCAGGATCCACAGGTCAGGCGCCGAGCCCGGCGCGAACTGCACCGACGACAACGGTGCGTAGGCCACCCACCCGTAGGCGGCCGCCCCGCCGGCGACGAGGAAGCCGAGGAGCATCGTGATCGCGCCCCCGAGGTACAGCCAGTAGGACAAGGCGTTGAGCCGCGGGAAGGCCATGTCGGGGGCGCCGATCTGCAGCGGCACGATGTAGTTGGCCAGCCCGCCGAAGGCGAAGGGACCGGCGAACAGGTACAGCATGAGGCTTCCGTGCATGGTGAACAGCGCGTTGTACTGCTGGAAGCTCAAGAAGGAGCTGTCGGGGCTGGCCAGCTGGGTCCGCAGCAACAGCGCCATGATCCCGGCCAAGAAGAACATGACCAGCGACGTGACCATGTAGTTCATGCCGATCAGCTTGTGATCGGTGCTGGTCATCCACTTGAGCAGTCCCGTGGGCCCCTCGTGGTGCTCGTGCTCGTGCTCGTGGGTGACCGGGCGGTCGGCGAGGAGGGTCATGCGGCCGCCTTCGTGGTCGAGTTGGAGGAGGAAACGGTCGACGCCGCCTTGGCCAGGCTCTGTTGCGAGCTCAGCCACGCCCGGAACTGGTTCGGGGGCAGCGCCACCACGTGGAAGAACATGAGCGAGTGGTACAGCCCGCACAGCTGGGTGCACTGGGCCCGGTAGATGCCCTGATGCTCGACGGTGAGGTCGAACTTGTTCGTGACCCCGGGCTGGGCGTAGCGGCTGAAGTTGAACTCGGGCACGTAGAAGCCGTGGATCACGTCCTGGGAGTCGAGAACGATCTCCGTCGTCTGGCCGGCGGGTACCACCAGGCCCGGGCCCAGACAGTCCACGGCGGGAGCACACTGGCCTCCGTTGAGCCCGATGGGGTCGGGGTCCTCGGTGGTGACCCCGGTCACCGTGACCTGGCCCGGGTACTGGTAGCGCCAGCCCCACTGGAAGGCGGTGACGTGGACCTTCACGGCCGGGGTGGGGGTCACGGCGTCGACCTGGTTCTCGGTGTAGACGGTGAAGCCGAACAGGATGAGCACCATCACCACGGGGACCACGATGTAGGTGATCTCGATGGGGAGGTGGTACTGGAACTGGCGGGGGATCTCGTCGGACTTCTTGCGGTACCGGATGACCGACCACGCGATGAGGCCACCCACGAAGACCAGGACGACGATGGCTGCGATCATGGTGCCGATCCACAACAGGGACTCGTCGTGCCCCTGCTTGGTCGACCCGCGGTAGCCGTAGAAGGTGGGGAATTGGCAGCCGCCGAGGATCACCGGCAGGGCCGTCGCGGCGACGAGCCCGAAGACCCGACGACGCCACCGTGACGCGACCGTGCTGCTCGATTCGCCGTCGCGGGGGCTCACCGCGACGACACTAGCCAACAGCGATCCGCGAGTAGTAGTTGACGCGCGCCGGCTCAGTCGGGGTGTCGGGCCCTTCCCTCGGAGTCTCGGGCCGTCCAGGTGAACACCCCTTTCGCCATGGTCGAGGTGGCCTTCTCCGAGAGCCGGGCGAACACCGTGGCACGCGCCCGGTGGACTCCGGGGTCCGTCGGCGCCGCCAACGCCGCCAGCTCGGCCAGGTGGCCCGCCAGCCGCAGGGACGAGCCCGGGTCCGGGCCCGTCGCCGGGGACTCCATCAGGGCCAACGCCCGGTCGGCCAGGACCCCCGCCCCCCCGGCCAGGGCGGCCAATTCGGTCGCCAGGGCCGCCTCGGGCGCCGGCTTGAGCGTGGCCGGGTTCCCGTCCCACCATCCGCCGTACAGGCGCCAGACGTTGCGCACCACGAACTCCGGCTCGTCGTACACGGGCCGCAGGTAGGGGCGGTCCGAGAGGTGGGAGGGGGTGGCCACGGTGTGGAGCACCTCGTCGAGCCGGGCACCGGCGTTCATGAGCTCGATGGTCTGGTCGACGAGTGAGTCGAGGAGATCGGCGGTGTCGGTGAGCGCCTGGCGCACCCGCGCCGCGCCCACGACGGGGAAGCCGTGGCCGGGAAGCAGGACCTCGGGCTCGAGGGCGATCATGTCGCGCAGGGCCGCGGCCCACTCCCGTGGATAGCGCTGCACCTTCTGGGGGTTGCCGGCGTTGGGTGACGCCCAGATGAAGAGGTCACCGCAACACAGCACGCGCGTGGCGGCCATCCAGGTCCAGGTGTGGTCGTCGGTCTCGCCCCGGGCATGGTGGAGCTCGAGGGCGACGCCACCGACCTCGAGCGAAAGGTGGTGCGCGTAGGTGCGGTCGGGATAGCGGTACTCGGTGGGCCACCGCAGCCCGGGCACACCGAATTGCCGTTGGTTGATGATTTCGTTGTACCCGGCGGTCTCGATGTAGCGGTCGAATCGTGCCGGCACCGCGTCATGGGCCACGACCACCGGCGCCGGCCAGCCCTGGTCCGAAGATTCCTCCTCCCACACCCCCACGCCGAACACGTGGTCGACGTGGCCGTGGGAGTAGACGGCGGTGTTGAGGCGCAGCGCCGACCATCCCCGCAGTGCCTCGTGCACGGCCTCGGCCACGAAGCTCGAGCCCGTGTCGACCAGGACCAGCCCGTCGTCGGTGGCAATGGCGGAGACGTTGGCGAAGCTGGGGACGAACGACACCCCGTCGGTGACCTCGGCCACCCCGCCCATGTACCCCCCCACGGGGTGGATGTCCACGATGTCGATGTCGCCGCGCCAGAGCTTGTCGGCGAGCTCGAGTACATCCTCGGCCATCGGACCTCCGCTCCTGCCTGTGATGTCGCGCTGGACGGCGAGAGCCTATGGCCCGCCCGTGGGCTCGGTAGGTGGCGTGCGCCGCGTGCGTTGCAGCCGTGCCGCCTGTCTCCCCGCCCCACGGGCGCCGCCGCGCAGCTTCTCCTCGGCCTCGGGAAGACGACGCGCCGAGCGGCCGGCGAGGAAGCCGAGCCCACGCACCACCACCGTGGCGGCGCTGGGCGGCCCCGGGTTGTCGGTCGGGGTCGGGCCCTGTCCGTCAGCTGACATGGGCCCTTCAGCTGCCAGGGGCGTGGCCGCGGGCCGGGTGTAGCGGGTCAGGGTGGCCAGGCGAACCCAGGCCAGCGAGGTCACCTCCACCACCGCGATCCCGGTGACGTCGGGCCGCAGCGCGGGAAGGATGGGCGCCGCCGCCACGGCCAGGGCGACGACGATGTCGAGGGTGCCGTGCAGTCTCGGGCCGCACACCCGGGCCAACCCGAGCGGGCCTCGGGCCGTGACGGCCAGGAGGGCGAATGCGCCCGCGGCGACGAGGAGCAGTCCGCTGTGGCGGATGTGGATGGACAGCTCGGCCAGCGCCCCCGCCACCAGGTACTCGAGGAGCTGGTGTGCCAGGAAAGGGATCGGCCGTCGACGAGGCGCCCGCCGCCGGTCCGGGTCGGGGCCGGGAACTCCGACAGTGATCGGAGCGCTACCCCGAAGCGGCGGACGGCTTGTCGCTGTCCTTGGCGGCCTCGGTGTCGCCGGTGGCCGCCGTGTCCGCTCCGGCATCGGAGCCGTCGCCCTTCTTGCCCTCGGCCAGGCCCTTCTTGAACTCCGACTGCGCGGATCCCAATGACCTGGCCAGCTTGGGCAGCTGGCTACTGCCGAAGACGAGCACCACCACCACCAGGATGATGATGATCCCCCACTCGCTTTCGAGAACTCCGACCATGGGCCTCTCGTTTCTGTGACCGCCGCTCAGCGAACGGAGTCGTCACCGCCAAGCGTAGACCTCCGGCCGTCGGCGGGGACAGCGCACTCGACCCCCGCCCCCGGCCCCACCCGGCTCATCCGGCGAGGAAGACCCCCATGACCAGGGCGGTGATCGACGACAGTGCTGTCAGGGCCCCCCAGATGGCGAGGCCTCGCGTGGTGGACGAGCGGGTGTGGAGGAAGGCCGCCAACCCCGCCAGGGCCACGACCACGATCTTGATCACCAGCACGATCACCCAGGAATGGGGTTGGCCGGCGTGGACGGCGGAGACGTTCCAGAAACCGGTGACGACGAGCAGCGCATAGGCGGGCCATTGCAGGCGGCCGAAGGCCAGGGCCAGGGCCTTGGGCGCCCCTTCTCCGAGACGGCGCGCCGTGGGAACCAACCCAGCGATCGTGAGCTGTCCGCCCACCCACACCGTGGCCGCCAGGACGTGCACCGAGAGACGGATGCCGTCGAGCGCGGGCGAGAGTCCGCCACTCACGATGCCGGTGGGCGTCGATCGTCGTGCGTCACCGAGGCGTTACTTGCCTTGCCAATTGGGCTTGCGCTTCTCGGCGAAGGCGACCGGGCCCTCCATGGCGTCGGCGGAGGAGAACACTGCCCCCACCGCCTCGGCGTTGAGCTTCCAGCCTTCTTCCTCGGAGACCCCGGTGGCGCGCACCATGACGTGCTTGGACCACCGCACCGCCAGCGGCGCGTTGTCGGCGATGACCCCGGCGAGTGCCAGCGTCTCCTCCATGAGCCGGGCGGCGGGGACCACCCGGTTGATCAGTCCCAGTTGCAACGCCCTCGAGGCGTCGATCGATTCCCCGGTGAGCGCCAGCTCGAGCGCGATGGCGATGGGAAGTCGTTTGGGGAGCCGGATGAGGCCGCCCGCGCCGGCCACCAGCCCCCGCTTGGCCTCAGGGATCCCGAAGGTGGCGTGGTCGGCCGCCACCACCAGATCGCACGACAGCATGATCTCGCACCCGCCCGCCAGGGCCGCCCCGTTGACGGCGGCGATAATGGGTTTGGGGAACTGGCGCTGGGTGATGCCGGCGAAGCCTCCCGAGCCGCCCATGATGGCCCCGCCCTCACCCGAGGCGAAGGCCTTGAGGTCCATGCCGGCGGAAAAGGCCTTGTCCCCGGCGCCGGTGACGACGACGACAGAGCACCCGTCGTCCCCCTCGAGCTCGTCGAGGGCGGCCGACATGCCGACGCTCACGTCGCCGTTGATGGCGTTGCGCGCTTCGGGTCGGTTGATGGTGAGGATCTCGACGAGTCCTCGGCGCTCGCGCTCGACTGCGGGCATCGGTGCTCCTTCTTCTCGGTCCGCCCGAGTCTGACCGGGCCTCCGATCAGTGCGCCAGCCGGTACCGGGGCGGGGTGCCCGAGATCTCGATGGCCTCGCCCACGAGGTCACGCCCGGCCAGGGCGCCGAGCTCCTCGGGCATCGCCGCGGCCGAGATCTGGCGCCGGTCGGGGAGGCGGGCGATGACCGGGGCCGCCGACACGGTGCCCTCCGGGCCCATCACCGCCGTCGCTGCCACTACGACGGCGCCCCCCTCGGCCTCGGTTGCCACAGAGACGGCGGAGGAGTCGATGGCCCGCTGCGCATCGGCGGTGTCGCCCCGGCGCCAACCCAGGGGCGGGGGCGTGGCGCCGTAGATTCCCACGGCGTGCTTGGTGGCGTACCACCCCATGGCGCTCACCAGGCCTGTGCCCCCGCCATGGCGCAGACGGTCGACCATGGTGGCGACGGCGTGGAGGGAGTAGTTGTTCCCCGGCCCTCCGAAATAGGGGAGGCCACCGGTGGTGGTGAGGCCCCGGGCGTCGTCGGGGGCGATCCCGAACGCCTCGACGGCCATCTCGACCACGCACGGGAAGCACGAGTAGACGTCGAAGGCGTCGATGTCGTCCACCCCGATGCCCGCCGCCGTGGTGGCGGCGCCGGCCGCGGCCCGCAGGCCCGCCGACGAACCGAGGTCGGGCCGCGCCGTCGGGAACCAGACCTCGTTGGCATCGGCCCCCGACCAGCAGAACACCGCGTCGCGTGCCACACCCGACGCACGCGCCGCGGCCAGCGAGGTGACCACCACCGCGGCCCCCTGGTTCACGTGGAGGATGGCGCACATGCGCTTGGGGTAGGGCTCGGCCACGAGGCGGTTGTCCGGCGTGACCGTCGCCAGCTCGCCCGCGGTGCGAACCTCGCCGAACCAGGCGGCGCGCTGGGTGGCGGCGACCGCGGTGAAGGGAGCCATGAGCGAGCCCAACGCCGCTCGCTGCTCGGGTGGACTGCGCCGGGCCCGGTGGGCGATCACGCTCTCGAACAGCGCGTAGACGTGCACGGGGGCGACCAGCCCGATGCGCAATTCGGCGGGGCCCACCCCGACGCGGTCGTCACCCACCACCGGGTCAGGGTCGGGCGCGCCGCCCGGCCCCGGATCATCGGCTGACGCTGCATGTGCGGCTGTTGCTCGCGCGCCCCCGGCCCGGGCGGAGTGCTGCGCCTCGGCACCGGCGATGAGGGTGACGTCGAGCTGCCCCGCGGCGATGGCCGCGGCGGCGCGACTGATGAGCCACTGCGGAGAGTTCCCCCCGATGGTGGTGACCTCGGTGCGCGTCGGCGCCAGGCCCAGGCGCCGGGCGAGCAGGGTGGCGGGGGCGACCCCGATCGGCGACATGCTGTTCACCATCGAGACGAGCTGGACACGAGAGCGCAGCGCCGGGACCGAGTCCAGCGCCTCGCGGGCGGCGTCGGTGGCGAGTGCGAGCGCCGATGCCGAGGTGGCCCGGTCGATCGACTGGCCCGTCGCCACCACCACCGGGACCCTGGACTCGTCGATGGCCACGTCCCGGCGGGGTTCAGCGGGGGAGCAGGCCGTTGAGCAACAGCGACACGACGAAATCGGCGGCCACCTCGGCCGACAATCCGTCGTCGGTGACCAGCCGGCGATGGGCGATCTGGCCCACGAGGGCGGCGACCGAGCCCGCCACCATGCGGGGCGGGGCCTCGATGATCAGCCCCCGACGCTGGGCGTCCTCGACGATCTTCTCGATGTCGCTGATGAACGCCTCGAAGATCCCGAAGAGGTGCTGCTCGAACCGGTCTCCCAACGCATAGGAGTCCCGGAACAACAACTTCACCAGGGCCCGGTCGGATTCGAAGAACTCGAAGGTGGTCCGGACCGCGGCCCGGAACGGTGCGTCGGGTGAGCCGCGCCCTGGGGTGCTTCGCATGGCTTCGGTGACGTGGTCGCGCAGGGCCTGGCCCTCGGCCTCCATGAGCGCGTGGAAGAGCGCGTCTTTGGAGTCGAAGTACCAGTAGATCGACCCGTAGGAGAGGGTGGCCGCTTTGGCGATGTCGGCGATGGTGGTGGCGTGGTAGCCCTTGCCGGCGAACACCTTCTTGGCGGCGGCGAGGATGTCGGTGCGGCGTCCCTGCTTCTCCATCTCGCTCATGGCGCGCCGCACGGCACGCGCCGGAGGAGATGTGGTGGTGGGTACCGGGGGAGCGCCCGCCATGCGCGCAGGCTAGCAAACTGACGAATCAGTCAGCAGAGCCTCAGGGGACGGGTGCTGGTCATGGTCACGGCCTTGAGCCGATTTCGGCGTGCGCGGCGGCGCGCAGGTCCCAGCGCGCCGCCACCTCCCATCTGTCCCGCCTGTGCTCGAGCACGATCTCGGCATCGGCGATCTCGCTGTTCACGCAGGTGGCGCCGGCCCCGTCGGGGTCCACATAGCCGACCCGCACCGAGCCGGCCTCGGGAATGGTGATCTCCGCCCGCAGCCGCCATCGCCCCACCGTGCCGTGCACGTCCCAGGCCGGGAGCCCAAGTCTGGTGCGGAAGAGCGGAGCCGCCGCCAACGGGTCACGGGGCCAGTCGCGGCCGCCGAGGCGCAACTGCACGAACGCGAGCGCGGGGAGGTGGTTGAGGCCGGGGCGCCGGCTCACCGCGCTCACGATCTCGAGCACGTCGCCGTCGCCGAGCTCGGCGTGCAACCAACCCCAGCGCTGCGCGTTGCCGTGCCCGTAGATGTGGCTCACCGCGCCGCGGGCGTGCGGTGACAAGGTCACCACATCGCGCCCCACGCGAATCGTCCCTTCGAACGCCGCACTCGGTACCACCACGACCTGGGCCGCGGGGAGGGACTCGCGCTCCCACGCCCATGCCGGGAACGTGAACAGGGGCGGGCTCGGGTCCGCGGCGTCGTGGCGCCACCGCAGGTCCCACGCCACGGCGCCCGTCTCTCCCCGCAGGCTCGGCGGGTCCAGCACCGCCGCTCCTCCGAGTTGCGGGGGCCGCCCGGCGTGGCCCGGGCTGACAGGTGAAGCGCCGAACCGATCGAGGACGGGCGGCGCGTCGGGGCGGAACACCGCCGCCCACCCGTGCGCGTGGGCGTCCCCCGAGACGGGGGAGACGAGCTCGTGATGGATCCAGCACCCCAGGCCCGTGCGCGGGTCGGTGAGGGTGACGTACCACACCTCGAGCCGGCGACGCTGGCCCCGCCACCGTTGGGCGAGCGCGTCGGGCGTGTCAGGCCGAGGTGCCCGTCGAGGCCCGCCCGGCAGGCGAACGCGCATCGATCACCCTTCGGGGACGCGCCCTATCCCGACGCGAAGCGCTCGGGATCGACGGCGATGAAGAGCCCTTCGGCGTGGGCCAGGAGGGCGGCGCCGTGCCGGGCGTCGGCCTCGATGCGCAGCTTGCGGCCGTGGCGCGAGTGCAGCTTGGCCCGCATCTCCACCTCGACCCCCAGGGGGGTCGGGGCGCGGTAGGTGACGGTCAGGCGGCCGGTGTAGGCCGGGGTGGCATGGATCGAGAGCACGAACCCCATGACCTCGTCCAAGAGGGCGGCCACCACGCCGCCATGAGCGCGCCCCGGCGCGCCTTCGAAGGCCGGCCCCAGGGTGGTGCGGAGCACCGCCACGTCGCCTTCACGTCCCATCTCGGCCGCCATGCCCAGGGGGTTGGCCTTCCCGGTGACGATGCCGTCAGGGAACTTGGTCCGTCCACTGCCGTCCGGTGGAGGCAGGACGAAGACCGAATCCACCATGTCGAGCGTGGCGCGGACGCGGTCCGGGGTGGCTTCGACCTCGGTCGACAGCTCCCGGGCCCTGGTGGTGATGCCATCGAGCAATTCGTCGTCGACCTCGTGGGCCACGATGGCGTGCCCCAGGCGCCGTACCGCCGCGGCGGCTTGGAGACGAGCCGCCAACGACGGGCGGGTGCTGTCGACGGCGGTCAACTGTGTTTCACGTCCGCCCAGGCGACATCCTTGTCGACCTCGACGTCACGGGGGAGTCCCAAGATCCGTTCCGCCATCTGGTTGCGCAGGACCTCGGAGGTCCCGCCTTCGATGGTGTTGGCCCTGGCCCGGAGGAAGGTCAAGGCGCGCGACTCGGACCGGGTGTCACCGGGCATCCACGCCGTCGCCGCGATGCCATTGACGTCGACGGCGAAGTTCGAGCGTCGCTGGTTGTACTCGGCGTTGAAGACCTTGTTGACCGAGCCCTCAGGGCCAGGCTGCTGGCCGCGCAGGCGGGCCGAGTTGGCGCGGAAGGCGGTGATCTCTTTCACTTCGGACTCGATGTAGAACTGCGCCAGCCGCTGCCGGACGCGCCCATCGGTGCGGTCGGGGACCCCTTCGAGGTACGACTGCCACGCGTCACGCCGGACCCCGCCGGTGAACGACACCGGGTCCAGCGAGATGCCCGCCAACGCTACCCGCTCGTTCATGAGCGTCGTGCGGGCGCAGCGCCATCCGTCGCCCACGTCGCCCACGCGGTTGGCGTCGGGAATGCGGACGTCGGAGAGGAACACCTCGTTGAACTCCGACGATCCCGTCATCTGCTTGAGGGGACGGATCTCCACCCCCGGGGACTTCATGTCCAGGATGAAGTAGCTGAGCCCTTCGTGCTTGGGGACCTCGGGGTCGGTACGGGCCAGCAACATGCCGTACGTGGAGAACTGGGCGATGGTGGTCCATACCTTCTGCCCGTTCACGACCCACTCGTCGCCGTCGCGCACCGCCCGGGTCGACAGCGAGGCCAGGTCCGAGCCCGAGCCGGGCTCACTGAAGAGCTGGCACCAGATCTCCTCGGCCGACAGGATCTTGCGCAGGTACCGCTCTTTCTGCGCCTGGGTGCCGTGGGCGATGAGGGTGGGACCGGCCAGACCGACCCCGAGGAGGTTGATCGACACGGTCGGCAGCCGGTAGCGGACCAGTTCGGACCGGATGACCGTCTGCATCCACACCTCTCCGGAAAGGCCGCCGAACTCCTCGGGCCACAGGGGTGCCGCGTAGGGGCTGCGCCCGATAGTGCCCTGCCACGTGAAGGGGTTGAAGCCGCTGTCGGCCTTGCGCGTCTCGAGCAACTGGTCGTCGCCGGCGTCGGCGGCCTCCATCCACCCCGACGGCAGGTTGTCATGCAGCCAGGTGCGGAACCGGGCGCGGAACTCCTGCTGCTCCGGGGTGTCCTCGTTCGTCCAACGCATCGCCCGCGCCTCTCTCAATGGGCCCGGTCCAGTGTACGGGCGGGCTGCTGCACTGCGCCTGGCTCGGGATCGCCGCTAGCGCACCAGATGGATGGGTGCCGGTGCCGGCCCCGGTGTGGATGAGGGGGCGGCGAGCAGTGCACGGCGGCGGTCGAGCACGTCGGCCACGAACTCACGCCCGCGCCGTAGATGACGGAGGATGTCGACCTGGCCCTGAGGGCGGGGCAGCATCCACGAATGGCCGCCGGGGACCCACACGATGTCGATGCCGGTGAGCTCGGCGAACTCACGGGCCGTGTCGGGGCTGACGATGCGGTCGAAGCATCCCCACACCGGGAGGATCGGCACACCGCGCGCCACGATGCGCTCGACCTCGGACCGGAGGTCCATGGCCATGAGCATCGACCCCACCGGCAAGGTGCGTCCCATGGAACGGAGATTGCGCCTGGCGTCGGGCCACAGCCCTCGGAGGGTGGACGCCAGCCGTCGACCGACGAACAGGTCGGGCGTGTCCAGCACGGCCGCCAACAGGAGGTCGGCCACGCCGGCCATGTCGGGAAGGACCGGAGCGAGCAGGGACACGAGCAGCCCGCGTCGGTGTTTCCAGCCCGGGGTGGCGGCGCCGTCGCGGTACACGATGCCCAGGACCCGCTCGGGATGGGTGTCGGCGAATTGCACGGCCACGGCACCACCCATCGAATGTCCGAGCAGGACGGCCCGCTGGGCCCCGACCTCGTCGAGCAGATGGCCCACCACGTCGGCGATCTCGGCGATGGTGACGCGCTCCCAGGGCAGCGGGTCGCTGCCGGCGAATCCCGGCAGGCTGGGGTTGAGCACACGCCAGCCCAGCGCCTCGGCCAGGTTGCTGCTCTCTCTCCAGTACATCCCCCCACCGGCGAAGTACCCGTGGAGGTTGACGGCCCAGATGGGCTCGTTGCCGGGGCCCTCGGGACCGCAGGCGTCCTCGTTGTCCGACAGGGCGTAGCGCACGCGCCGGCCGTCGACGACGAGCTTGTGCGGGATCATGCGCACCGAACGCCGGGAACCGAGCGCGGGCCCGGGCACGGGTGCAGACGCGGCTCGGTCCCGGTCGGTGTGACGACGCGAAGGAAGCGCGGGAGCTTGCATGATGACTCCGACGACCCTACCTCAGCGGCGCCCGCAACCCGCGGTACGTGGTCTGTCGGGCACGCACCGTCGTGCCAAATAGCCCAGGCTCCGACGCACGGTGGCGCTCGCCACCTAGCCTCGCCATTCGTGGTCCGGCCCCGATCGACCTTGCGCCACGCCGCCATCCAGGCCCGGGTCACGGCCCACGCCGTGCATCACCTGGGGCTCCACACCGTCGGCCTCATCCTCGCCAACTCGGCGCGACGTCAACTCGCACGCACGCGCTCGGCTTCGCCCCCGCAGGGCGACGTCACCCCCGAGTCGCCGGGCCGACTCGAGCGGGTGGAGGTGTGGAACCCGCAACCGGGCACGGCGCTGTTCCATTTCGAGCGGGCCCGGCTCGAGGTCGCCTTCCTCGCCGCCGATGTGGTGCGGGTGTCGTGGGGACCCGGCCCCCGCGCCGTCCCCTACGCCATCGACGGCGACTTCCCGGGGCCTGCTCCCGAGGTCCAGGCCCACCCCATCGACGTGCTGCGCGCCGATGGGGCCTGGGTCATGCGCAGCGACGCCCTCGAGGTCACCGTGGTGCCCGACGGATCGTTGCGCACGGCCCGTGCCGACGGCACGCTGCTGCGCAGCGAGTCGGCGCCGGCCCGACGCGGGCCGGCATGGGAACAGTCGTTCACGATGCGCGCCGGGGAGCGCCTGTGCGGCCTGGGTGAACAGGCGGAGGGGATCGACCTGCGTGGCACGGATCTCACCCTGTGGAATACCGATCCGGGTGGGTCGTGGGGCCCCGGGAAGAACCCGCTCTACCTCGGGGTCCCGGTGCTGGTGTCCACCCACCCTGACGGTGACGTCCTGTGTTTCTACGAGAACTCCACACGCGCCACCTTCAATCTGGGCGACGGCGGGGCGCCGGGCGACGAGGCGGGGACGGCCACGCTGCGATTCGCGGGCGGGGTGTTGCGCCGCTATTTGATGGTCGGGCCCGTGCCCCATCTGCTGGACCGCTACAGCGAGCTCACCGGGCGCCCGGCCCTCCCGCCGCGCTGGGCACTCGGCTACCACCAGAGTCGGTGGGGATACCGCTGCGACGCCGACGTGCGAGCCATCACCGACGGGTATGCGGCGCTGCGCCTCCCCCTCAGTGCCGTGCACCTCGACATCGACTACATGCGCGGCTACCGGGTCTTCACGGTCGACCCCGACCGGTTCCCCGATCTTCCGCACCTGGCCGCGCACGCGGCCGCCACCGGTGTGCGTCTGGTGACGATCGTCGACCCCGGGGTCAAGGTCGACCCCGACTACGACGTGTTCTGCCAAGGGCGCGACCAGCACCGGTTCTGCACCGACGAGCTCGGGCACCAGGCGCAAGGCGTGGTGTGGCCGGGGCGCAGCGCCTTCCCCGACTTCACCGATCCCGGGACCCGATCGTGGTGGGCCGGGCACTACCGCACCCTCACCGACGCCGGCGTGGCGGGGATCTGGCACGACATGAACGAGCCCACCTCGATCGCGCTGCTGGGTGACCCCACGCTGGACACCTCGGTACGCCACCACTTCGACGGGCGCGGCGGCGACCATGCCGAGGCCACAACCTCTACGGACTGCTCATGAACCAGGCCGGGTTCGAGGGCCTGCGGGCCGCCGCCCCCCAACGCCGACCGTTCATCGTGTCGCGCTCGGGATGGGCGGGGATGCAGCGATGGGCGTGGAACTGGACCGGGGACGTGTCCTCGACGTGGGAGTCGATGCGCCAGCAGATCGCCACGGTCGTCGGATTGGGCCTGTCGGGGATCCCCTACTCGGGGTCCGACATCGGCGGCTTCAGCGGCGTCCCCGATGACGAGCTCTACCTGCGGTGGCTGCAGATGAGCGTGTGCATGCCCTACTGCCGTACCCATTCGGTGCGCGGCGTCCCGCCGCGCGAGCCATGGTGTTTCGGCGAGCCCACCAAGCGGATCCTCGCATCCTGGATCCGCTTCCGGTACCGGTTGCTGCCCTACCTCTACACACTGGCGCACCTGGCGTCAGAGAGCGGTGTCCCTTTGATCCGGCCCTTGTGGTGGCCTGACGTCGACATCGACGTCGACGACGCCTTTCTCGTGGGCCACGCGCTGCTCGTGGCGCCGGTCACCGAGCCCGGGGCCCGGGAGCGCACGGTGCCACTTCCCCCCGGGGGCTGGGCCAGTGTGTGGGGAGACGGGCGGGTCGGTGCGGCCCCGGTGCACGCTCCCTTGGAGCGGATCCCCGTCCTGGCCCGGGCCGGGTGCGTCGTCCCTCTCGACGACGGGTGGGCCGAGCCGGGTGGGCCGTGCCACGTCGAGGGTGATTCGGCCGGGACGACGGTGGCGGGGGCCGGAGGTATCGGTATCGGGGTGGCGCTCGATCACGCGCCACGGCTCCTGGCCTTTCACTGCTGGGCCGACGAGGACGGCGTGGCCACCGGGGTGTGCGTCGACGACGCTGGTGACGGGGACGGTCCTACTCGTCGCGACGACGTGCGCGTCGAGGAGGCGCGTCCCGGTGCGACGGCGCGCTGCACCTGGGAGCGCTCGGGCGATTTCCCGGCACCGCCGGTGGTGCGGGTGGTGCTGCACGGGCTCAGTGTGACGCGCGCCGTGGCCGACGGTGTCGAGGTCCCGGTGACGGGCGCCGGCGTCGAGTGCGCCGCCTTCTCGGAGCTGACCCTGGAGGGGCTGGCACCGGCGGCTCCGGCCGGAGCCTGAGACGACGTGCTGCGCCGCCGCCGTCGACGTGACGAGGGCCCCGGTCGTGGCCTCATCCCTCCCGAAGAGGTCGAGCACGACGGGGTGATCCTGCGTCGACTGGCGGCCGAGCACGCCGCCGCGCTGTCCAGGGCGGCCACCGAGAGCCTCGACCATCTCCGGCCCTGGATGCCGTGGGCCACCCCGGAGGGCACCTCGTTCGAGACCCAGCACGAACGCCTGCTGGGCCCCGCCACCTTGTGGAACTCGGGCAGCGGCTACGAGTACGGGATCTTCCTCCCCGACGGCACGTTTGTGGGCGGCTGCGGCCTGCACCGCCGCATCGGTCCGAGCGCCCTGGAGATCGGGTACTGGGTCCACGTCGACCACACGCGCCGGGGCATCGCCACGGCGTGCGCCGGGGCGCTGACCGCCGTCGGGTTCGGGTTGCGCGGCATCGAGCGCATGGAGATCCACTGCGACGAGGCCAACATCGCCAGCGCCGCGGTGCCCCCCAAACTCGGCTACCGGTTGACGGGTCGCGTCGAGCACGAGCCCGAGGCGCCCGGTGAGGTCGGGTCGCGCCTGATCTGGGTGCTGTATCGCCGGGAATGGGAGGCGCGGCCCCCGCGTCCGCCCTCGACCCGCTCGTAGATTGAGCCCATGACCGACGAGGACCCGCACCACCCGGCGCGCTCGGTCCCCGCCCCGAGCACCGCCGCGGTGTTCCACGAGATCACCCGTGGGTGGTGGTGGCACGACGGGCGGTTCCACCTGCTGACCACCTTCGTCGAGCAGCGCCGGCGGGCCACAATGCGTGTGAGGGTCCGATGGCGGCGGAGACCGATCGGGGTGCCATGCGACGGGTGACTGGCGGTCGGCGATGAGCGGGCGCGTCCTGCCCGTCGCCTGGTACCGATTTCGGTCCACGCTGGCTCGCCAGCGGGGCGGGTACCTGGCGGTGGTGGTGCTCGTCGGGCTCCTGGGCGGCGTGGCCATTGGGGCCATCGCCGGGGCCCGCCGCACCCAGTCCGCCTTCCCCGCCTATCTGGCCGCCACCAAAGCGACCCCCGCCACCTTGGCGGCGGGGCTGGCGGCCGGGGCGGTGGTGGCCCTCGGCCTCACCCTGACGGCTTCGGTCCGGCGTCGTCGCCGCGACCTGGCGCTGCTCAAGACCCTCGGCTTCACCCCGCGGCAGGTGGCCACGGCCGTGGCCTGGCAGGCGTCGGTGGCCGCCAGCATCGGGATCATCATCGGCGTGCCGGCCGGCATCGCCCTGGGGCGGTGGCTGTGGACGCTGTTCGCCCGTGCCATCTACGCCGTCCCCCAGCCGTCGGTGCCGGTGCTCGAGATCGTCCTGGTCGGTCTGGGCGCGCTGGTGCTGGCCAACGTGGTGGCCGCTATCCCGGGGCGTATCGCCGCCCGGACGTCGACGGCCTTCGTGCTGCGCGCCGAATGAGCTAGGCAACTCCCCCGGGGTGCAACGCCGTCACGGCCTCGTCCACCGTCGAGAACACCCGCTTGCCACCCAGGCGCTCGAGCAGGCCGCTGCGGGCCAGGTTCTGCGGCGCCCCACCCACGGCCCGGGCCACGCCCACCACGACGTGGGCGCGCTCGAGCTCGTCCACGAGGGCGCGCACCGTGCGCGTGCCGGTGTAGTCGATGTCGGTGATGGCATCGGCGTCGAGCACCAACACCTTCGCCGGGCTCGTCGCCTCCGACAGCGCCTTGTGGATCTCGGCCTGGAACACCGCGGCGTTGGCGTAGTACACCGGCGCCAGCCACTGCACCACCACCACCCCGGGGACCGTCACCGGTCGGTCGTGGTGGCTCAGTGGCTCCCAACTGGTGCTCCCGGGGATCTTGCCCAGCACGTAGCTGTGCGGACGCGCCGAGCGTCGGGTGCGGTCGAGGATGGCCAGGCCCACGGCCACGCCGATCCCCTGTTCCACGCCGACGAAGGCCACCGTGAGCAGCGTGATGATGGCGAGGCCGAATTCCCACCGGTCGAAGCGCCACACCGACACGAGCTGTCCGACGTGGAACAGGCGGGTGGCGACGAAGATGAGGATGGCCGCCAGCGTGGCCAGGGGCACGTCGGTGAGTAGGCGCGCCGCGGGGACGACGAACACCACACCGGCGGCGGCGGCCAGGCCGGCGAATTGAGTGCGACCCCCCGCCGACGCCACCGCGCCGGTCCGCGCCGGGCTGGCGTTGGCGGCGAACGTGCCGCCCAGGCCGGCCAGGATGCTGCCGGCGCCCACCCCCACGAAGTCGCGGTTCACGTCGACGGCGTAGCCGCCCTGATCGGCGAAGGCGCGTGTGGTCGCCGCGGTCTGGCTCAACACCACGAGCGCCACCACCCCGGCGACGGGGAGAACCTGGCCCAGCGACGTCCACGACAGCTCGTGGAGGCCGAAGTGCGGAGGGCCGTGGGCCACCGTGCCGAGCACGGGCACGCCGTGGGCGTGCAGTCCCGCCGCCGCCACCACGACCGTCGACCCCACCAGGCCGAGCAGCGCGGCGGGGAGCTTGCGGTCGATGCGTTCGGCTGCCGTGACGACGAGGAAGACCATCACACCGATGCCCAGTGCCCACCCGTTGGCCTGGCCCAGGTGCCCGACCACGGTGGCCACGCGGTGCACGGTCGTCCCCGACACCGGCGGCAGGGCGAAGAGGTCGGGGAGCTGGTGTACCACGATGATCACCGCCACCCCGCCCAGGAACCCCGTGATGATGGGGGCGGAGAGGAAATCGGCGATCCATCCCAACCGCAACAGGCCCACCACGGCCACGAGCACGCCCACGGTGACCGCCAGCAGCGACACCAGCGCCATGTAGTGCGCCGAGCCCGTGGGCGCGATGTGGGCGACCCCGGCCGCGAACAACGGGGCGATGGTGGAGTCGGCCCCCACCGACAATTGCGGAGCCGAGCCCAGGACGGCGAAGGCCACGGTGCCGGCGATGAAGACATAGAGCCCCGTGACCGGGGGCATCCCGGCCAGCCGGGAGGTGGCCAGTTGCTCGGGGACGGCGATGGCCAACAACGTGAGCCCGGCGAGCAGGTCCGGGCCGAGCCACTGCCGCTGATACCCGTGTACCGAGCTCAGGAGCGCCGGCATCCGCAGGCGCGGGCCCGAGGTGTGCGGCGGCCCGGTCATCGGGACACGGTCATCGGGACACGGTCATCGGTTCGGTTCCCCTCCCCGCCCGCAGGCGGCGGTCAAGGATCGAGGTCGAGCCAGTGTCGCACGCTCGAGACCACGGTGACCTCGGGATGCGACCACACGAACCGCTCCACCTTGTCGAGGATCTCCTCCACGTGGTGGGCGTCGGGCGCCACGGTGCAGAACCCGATGCCGGCCCGCTGCCACAGGTCGTGGTACGCCACCTCCGACGCGGAGACCCCGAGGCGCCGCCGGGCCGTCTCGACGAGATGGCGGACCACGGCGCGCTTGGCCTTCAGGGAGTCACTCGCCCCGATGTGCAGCTCCATCTCGAGGGCGGCGACGTGCATGGTGCTCACGACCCGCGATGGTACGGTGACGCCGATGTCAGGGTGGGGGGCGGCGGCGAGCGGGCGCGGCACCGCCACGTGGACGGGGGGCAGGCGCTGATGCCGCGGTGGTTGACCGAGGACGAGCTCCGCGTCCTGGGTGCCGCCTGCGACCGGCTCGTGCCCGAGGACGAGACCCCGGGCGCGACGAGCGCGGGGGTCCCCGACTACATCGACGGGCTGCTCGGGGCGTTCCTCGTCGACCCGCCTCGCATCTGGGCCGGCGGACCCACCTCGGGGCGCTACGGCGGAGACGCGGCGTTCGCCCGCTTCCACCGGTTGACCCCGCTCGACGAGCTGGCGTGGCGGACGCGCATCGAGGGGTCGCGGGGCCTGGCCGAGCGGGAGTTCAACGGCCCTGTGGTGGGCCTGCAGGAGCGGTACCGGACGGGGCTCGCCGCCCTCGGTCCCGACTTCGGCGACCTCGCCCCCGAGGACCAGGACGAGCGGCTCCGCACCACGCGGGATTTCACCGCCCTGCTCTACGAGCACTGCTGCGAGGGCATGTACGGCGCCCCCGAGTACGGGGGCAATCGTGACGGTGTCGGGTGGGAGGCCATCGCCTTCCCCGGCGACGTCCAGCCCCGGGGATGGAGCGACGCCGAGGTGGCGGGCCCGTGACCGTCGACGCCGTCATCGTGGGGTCGGGGCCCGGGGGCGCCACCGTCGCCGACGTGCTCACCCGGGCGGGCTGGAACGTGGTCATCGTGGAGAAGGGCCGCAACCACCTTCTCGATCCCGACGACCTGTCGAGGCCGGCGGCGGACTACTCCAACGACGAGCTCAAGTTCGTGCACCGCTATTTCCTGGGGCCCGACCCCCTCATCGAGCCCCGTACCTTCCGACGGGGCGAGGACGAGGGCGACCACACCTACGTCGGGGAGGTCAACTCCATCCCCACCACGGTGGGCGGGGGAGGGACCCACGCCGATGGCAAGGTGCCGCGCTTTCGCGAGGAGGACTTCGCGCTGTGCAGCACCCACGGGCCCGTCGAGGGCGCCGAGGTGGCGGACTGGCCCCTCTCCTACGACGACCTCGAGCCGTTCTACGCCGAGGCCGAGCGCTCGATCGGTGTGGCCGGCAGCGCCGGGGCCAATCCCTTCGCGGCGTGGCGATCGGGCCCCTACCCCATGCCCTCGGGGGCGCCCATGTACGGCGCGGTGCGCTCGAGCGCGGCGGCCGAGGCCCTGGGCCTGCATCCCTACGCCGCGCCCACGGCCGCCAACTCCGTGCCCTATGACGGGCGCCCGGCGTGTAACAACTGCGGGTTCTGTGCCTTCTTCGGGTGCCCCATCCACGCCAAGGGTGACCCGGTGGCTTTGCTCATGCGCGCCATGGCGTCGGGGAGAGCGGAGCTGCTGTCGGAGACCTTCGTGTCGCGCCTCGTCACCGACGGGCACCGCGCCACCGGCGTCGAGGTGATCGGGCCCGACGGCGAGCGTCGCACCATCGGTGCCCGCCACGTCGTCGTGGCCGCCGGCGCGGTGGAGACGCCGCGCCTGCTGTTGCTGTCGGGCATCGACCACCCCCTGGTGGGACGGAACTTCATGGTGCACTTCCAGACCTTCGTCATCGGGATCCTCCCTGAGCGCCTCCACGGCCACCGGGGTCGGGCCGTGACCCACGTCCACGACGACGCCATGATCGTCGACGACGCGGCGCGCGCCGCCGCGGCGGAGGCGGGGCTGCCGTGGATACGCGGCGGGCTCGTCGAGCACGGGGGACCGGGCCTGCCGGTGATGGAGGCCAAGATCTACCCGTGGGGGGCGAAGCACAAGTCGCTCATGCGCTCGTCGCCGATGCGCGACCGCATGTGGGCCTTCACCATGCAGGGCGAAGACCTCCCCCAGCTCACCAACCGGGTCGACCTCGACCCCACCGTGCGCGACGTGCGCGGCTTCCCCGTGGCCCGGGTCACCTACCGGCCCCATCGCCACGAGCTGGTGGCCTCGGCGCATCACGCCCCACGCCTGGTGCGGGTGCTCGAGGACATGGGGGCCACCTGGACGATGACGTCGACCTCACCGCTGGCCGAGGGCGAGGACCGCCGGGGGGCGCTCTCGGCCATCCCCATGAGCCGCCACGTCATGGGCACGACCCGCATGGGTGCGGACCCCGAGACCTCGGTGGTGGACCCGGTGGGGCGCGTGCACGGGCTCGACAACGTCGTCGTCGCCGACTCCTCGGTCTTCGTGACCTCGGCCGGCTACGGGCCCACGCTCACGCTGGTGGCGTTGGCGGCGCGTGCCGCCTCCGCCTTGGTGGGGAGGACGACGCCCTCCTAAGCGGCGCCGGGCTAGGTGAGGAGGTGCGCGGCCAGCAGCTTGCCGCTGGCCTCGAATTCCTCGGCGGGGACCTCGGCGTGCATCCCCGGGCTCACGTGCATGCGCTTGTCGGTGCTGGCGAAGGCCTCGAACAGGGCGAAGGCCAGGTCGCGGGGGAAGAGCTCGTCGTGCCACTGCACCAGGAAGAGCAGCGGGCATCCGACGGCGCCGGCATCGACGGCGAAGCGCTGCTGGGTGGGCCCGGCGATCCCCATGAGGCCGAGCACGGCCACGGTCACGCGCCGCTCGGCGGCGACGGTGGGGAGGCCGAAGATCGTCCCCATGGACAGGCCCCAGTAGCCGCAGGGCCCCGGGATGACTTCGGGGAGCTCTTGCACGGCGTCGAGCGTGGTGTGCCAGTCGGCCACTATGTCGTCGATGAGTCCCGGGTCCGCCGACCAGCGCTGGACGAAGTCGGCGAAGGGGAGGCCGGCGACCAGACCCTTGTCGGCCCGACGGTCACCGTGGACGGGACCGTCGATGGCGACGGCGGACAATCCGTGGCGGCGCACCAGCCCACGGGCCAGGGCCACGATGTAGTCCTCGCGCTTGGAACCCGACGCCCCGTGCCCGAGCATGACCACCGGTCGGGGCCGGTCGTCGTCGGCCGCCGTCCACAGCACACCGGGGATGCGTCGGTCGCCGCGGCTGACCTCAAAGCTCCGTTCGCGCACGCCCTTGGCGGCGACGTCGGTCCCGAACTGCATCGGTGCGAGCGTACCGGTCAACTGCGCGGCACCTCCGACCAGGACACGTCCTTGTCGTTGCGGGGCTCGCCCGGAAGTCCGAGGACGCGCTCGCCCAGGATGTTGCGCATGATCTCGGACGTGCCCCCCTCGATGGAGTTGGCGCGCGAGCGCAGGAAGGTGTGACGGGGGTCGGCCCCACCGGAGAACACGGCCCGGTCGGGCCGACGCATCTCGTAGTGCGTCGGGAAGAGGGTGCCCGTCATCCCGAGGAGGTCGATGCAGAACTCATAGACGCGCTGGTTGAGCTCGGCCCCCACGAGCTTGGCCACCGACCCCTCGGGCCCCGGGGTGCCGGCCGTGCGCAGGGCCCGGGCCCGCATGTTGGTGAGCCGGGCCACTTCCGACTCCACCCACAGCTCCATGAGGTGGTCGCGCTGCGAACCGGTCTTGTCGGATTTCTCCTTCCAGATGCGCAGAGCCTCGTGGATGGGGCCGGAGCTGCGCGCCACCACGCCGCCCCCGATGGCCACGCGCTCGTTCATCAAGGTGGTGGTGGCCACACGCCACCCCGCCCCAACGGCATCGAGGCGGTTGCCGTCGGGGATGCGCACGTCGGTGAAGAACACCTCGTTGAACTCGGCCTCACCGGTGATCTGGCGAAGGGGGCGGACTTCGACCCCCGGGGCGTGCATGTCCACGATGAAGTAGGTGAGCCCGCGGTGCTTGGGGACGTCGGGGTCGGTGCGCGCCACCAGCAGTCCCCAGCTGGCGGTGTGGGCCAGAGTCGTCCACACCTTCTGCCCGTTGACCACCCACTCGTCACCGTCACGGACCGCCCGTGTGGCCAGCCCCGCCACGTCGGACCCCGCGCCCGGCTCGCTGAAGAGCTGGCACCACACCTCTTCACACGTGAAGAGCGGTCGCAGGTAGCGCGCCCTTTGCTCCTCGGTCCCGTGGGTGAGGACCGTGGGGGCGGCCATGCCGTAGCCGATGACATTGCGGTCCGCCTCGTTGGGAGCGTCCACGGCGCGCAGCTCTCGTTCGACGAGGCCCTGCAGCTCGGGGCTCAGCCCCAGGCCCCCCAACCCGACCGGGAACGACACCCAGGCCAGGCCGGCATCGAATCGGGCGCCCAGGAACTCCACCGCCGGGGTGGACGCCGGGTCGTGCTCAGCCAGCAGGTCCCGCAGCCGGGAGCGGACGAGGTCCTCGTCGGTGGTCACGGTGTCGGAGAGGGGCATGGGCCCACGATAACGACAGAGAGCCAGCAGCGTCAGACGCAGCCCAGCGCCGGGGGAGCGCGACGAAACGGGCGGGCGCCGGGGGGGCGGTCCCGCCCGCGTTCGCCGCTGTCACCTCAGGCGGGTCCGGGTGTTCGTTTGCGACTCAGGTATCGGCGGGTGTCGGGCCGTCCTTGAACGGCACTGTTTCTCGGACGACACTGACCCCTGAAACGACACTGTTTCTTGGACGACACGTAGATTCTTGGACGACACGTAGAGTCGCGCTCCGTGGACGACGCCGTGGAGGGTGCGGAGGACGACGCCTTCGCCCAGAACAGGGCGAGCTGGGACCAGCGGGTCCCGGTGCACGTGGCGTCGGAGTTCTACGACGTGGAGGGGTGGCTGCGCCAGGGCCGCGGCCCGCGCCCCGAAGAAGCCGCCGCCCTGGGCGACGTGTCGGGTCTCGACCTGGTGCACCTGCAGTGCCATTTTGGGCTCGACACCCTGGCGTGGGCGCGCGTCGGGGCCCGTGTCACCGGGCTCGACTTCTCCGAGCCCGCCATCGATTACGCCCGCGTCCTGGCGCGGCGCGCCGGCCTCGAGGACCGGGCCACGTTCGTGTGCGCCAACGTCTACGACGCCGTCGGGGCCCTCGGCCCCCAGGCCTTCGACGTGGTCTATGTCAGCCTCGGCGCCCTGTGCTGGCTGCCGAGCGTCGACCGGTGGGCGGCGGTGGCCGCCGCCCTGGCCCGCAGCGGGGGCCGGCTCTTCCTCCATGACGTGCATCCGTTGTCGGACGCGTTGGCTGACGACGAGCTCGGCGTCGAGCACACCTACTTCGAGGAGCCCGACCCCTTCGTCGACGATTCGGGCTTCACCTACACCGACGGCTCGTACTCGGTGTCGATGGAACGGAACTTCTCCTGGAACCACAGCCTGGGCGAGATCGTCACGGCCGTGATCACCCACGGCTTCGTCCTCGAGCACCTCGAGGAGCACGATTGGACCTCCTTCGCCCGCTTCCCGTGGCTGGTACGGCGAGACGACCAGCACTATGTGCCGCCTGCGGGGCGCCCCCGGGTGCCGCTCAGCTTCAGTCTCCGGGCCCGCCGTTTGTAGAGTCGGGCCCGCGTCGGTCACCACCGGGGCATGGGCCGAGCCGACGGGAGGGCGTAGTGGAGCGAGTGGAGTTCGAGACGATCGTCTACGAGAAGGACGGGGGGGTGGCCCGCATCATCCTCAACACCCCCGACAAGGCCAACATCCAGACGGCCCAGCAGGTGTGGGACATGGACGAGGCCCTGGTGCTCGCCGACGACGACGACGACGTCAAGGTGCTCGTGCTCAAGGCCAACGGGGAGGGCTTCTGCGCGGGCCACGCCATCGTGGGCATCGACGAGATGCCCGAGGTCTACCCGACCACGGGCCCGACGCCCGAGCGGACGTGGCGGCGTCACCACCAGGGCCTGTTCCTGTGGCCGCCGCTGCGGTTGTGGGAATTCCCGAAGGCCACCATCGCCCAGGTGCACGGCTACTGCGTGGGCGGTGGCACCGTGTACGGGCTCCTCACCGACCTCACCATCGTGTCCGAGGACGCCTACTTCCAGATGCCGCTCCCCCAGGGCTTCGGGCTTCCCGGTGCCCAGACCATGATCGAGCCCTGGGTCCTCATGAACTTCAAGCGCGCCGCTGAATACCTGTTCCTGGCGCCCACCATCAGCGCCACCCAGGCGCTCGACTGGGGGATGGTGAATCGCATCGTGCCCCGCGCCGACCTCGAGGAGACGGTGGAGGAGATCGCCGCGACCATCGCCAAGATGCCGCTCACCACCATCCTCGCCACCAAGCAGGGGCTCACCCGGGCATGGGAGATGATGGGGATGCGGATGCACCTCCAGCAGTCCACCGACCTGGTGGCGCTGTGCACGGGGGCCAGCGACGTGCGCAGCTACATGGCGTCGCTCGGAGGGAAGCGCCCACGCCAGAAGGCGGCCGACCACGAGGTCGGCGACTGATTCGCTACGGGGCCCCCGGACAACCGGGCTCGGACAGGGTCATCCCGACCCCGAGGCAGTACGACGACAGGCGCAGGGAGAAGTACGACGGCCCGGCGCCGTACAGCGCGCCGCTCTCGGGGCCGAACTCGATGCCGAACGGGATGGTGTCGAGCCAGTACGTGCTGCGGAAGTCCTTCCACCCGTAGGCGTTCTGGAGCTCGGTGCCCACCTCGGACAACACCGTGCTGAGGTCGACACCCACGGTCCCCGAGCGCACGGTATCGGCCTTGTCCAAGACGAACCAGACCGTGCCCCCCCACGGCTGTGTGTGGCCATTCCCGAACACGTTGCTCACGTAGACCGACCACGCACCGTTGCCGGGGTGCTGCGTCCCATCCACCACGAAGGGGACGCTGGCGGTCCCGACCCTCTCGTTGTCGGGGAGCAGGGCCTGCTCGTTGTAGTCGGTCCACACCATGACCTCCAGCGTGCCGTCGGCCGTGCACGGTGTCTTGGTGTCGGAGTGGTTGAGCCACATGTCATAGGCGATGTCGTAGGTGATGTGGGGCGTACGCGCCGTGTAGGCGGTGGTGCCGATCAAGTCGGGAGGAATCGAGCCGACCCGCATGGGGAGCCCCACACGACGGGAAACCGGGGGCGAGGTGCGGGCCGAGCACTGGTTGATCCCGTACAGGACGCTCGGGTACCCGCGCACCCAGGTGTTGGCGCTCGGTGCGATGCACGTGGACTGCGTGCACGGCGGGGCACTGGGAAGATGTCCCTCGACGGTCACCGCCCCGCGGGAATCCACCGCCATGTCCAGCGATCCGGGATTCGTGGTGCTCGTACCCAGGTTCCATGCATCACCGGTGAGCTGGGCCGGCCCGAGATGCGGCCCCGCCGACGCACATCCTCGGGGAGCTACGGGGCCGAGGCGGCACGAGCCGGTCCATTGCCAGGTCGTGGCCTTGGCTCCGGGGGCGGGCAGGAGGGTGACGGTGCGCCCGGCCGGCGCGGTCCCGCATGCCGCCATGGTCACCGCGGCCATGCCCGACACGAGGACCACGATGAGCCCGGATCGCCGTCGTGCCCGATACTCGGCACGCCGGTCGAGCTTCAGGGGAAGGACCACTCCGGCTCCCCACTAGAGGGCGACGACAGGGACACGACTTTGCTTCAGAAGATGTGGATGTAGGGGTGTCCCCCCCGCAACACGATGCTCACGACTTTTCCGACGACCGACGAGGCGGAGATGGCGCCGAAGGAACGAGAGTCGCATGACAGTGACGGGTTGTCCCCCATCACGAAGTACTCGCCCACTGGGACCGTGGTCAGGGGTATCGGCTTCGAACCCACCAGCCGAAGCTTCGAGTGCGGTGACCCCGGGTCGCGCAGGGCGTGGCCGTTGACGTCGATGGTGTCTCCCGACGACCCAATGGTCTGGCCGGGCATGCCGACCACGCGCTGCACCAGATCCTGCCCACCGTTCGCAGTGGTGAGACAGGAGTCGGGCTCGGGGTGGTGGAAGACGATGATGTTCCCTCTCTGGATCGGGCCCGCCACGCTGGTCTTCACGACCAGGATGCGATCGCCGGCCTGGAGGGCCGGCGCCATCGCCCCCGACGGGACCGTGAAAGGCTCGACGACGGCCAGTCGTAGCACCAGCCCGACGGCGCTGCCCACCACGACGACGACGGCCCATCCGATCAGGAGCCGACGACGGTGGCGGCGGCGCGACTGGTCGGTGCGGACCGGGACGATAGGACCCTCGTGCTGCTTCTGTACCCCCAGATCGAGGCCCCTCAGGCGATAGTCGACCCGGCGCCTCGAACGCGACCGGGCGTCTCCTGCCGGGGGTGGGCTCACATATCCCTGGTCGAAGCTCAACACCGGGTCGACCCCGGCGTCCGGAGGTCGGATCGACACCGAGGACTGCTTCTTTCCGTTGGTGGAGTGCACGCTCATGGCCTCAGGAGCTCCCGCGGGGCGCCCGACGTCACCAGCAGGTGTTGGATGTTCTCGATCTGTGCGTCGTCGAGCTGGTCGAACGCGATCCCGAAATGGGTGCCACGTCCGGTTTCGCTGTGCCAGGTGACAGTGCCGCCGACGTCCAGCCTGATCTTGCGATCGAAAGCCGTGAGCACGAGGGGCGCGTCGAGCCTGGCGCCGGCCGCGGCGAACACCTTGGCGTCGAGCGCCACGCAGTGCATGCCGCCCGGGCTGATGTCGACGAGGTCTGTAGACACGGTCTTGTTCCTCTGGTGAATTTCCGCTCGTCCCCCGACATGCACGCGGACATCATGGCGACGCTCCACCACCGCGGACCGGCGACGGAGCCGCGATCCCCACAACCCTCGTCCGGTAGACAGGGCAGAGGTGTGGCGGCTGGCGTTGGCGCGTCGTCGGGTCAGGACGTAATCGAGCGACCACGCTCGCTTCTCGGCCGGTGCCAAGTTGGACCAATTGGCGGGCATGCGTCGGATGACCGGCGGCAGGGAGCTGCTGAAGGTCGCCTCGGTGGGGAGTCGTACTCCCCAGCCGGCCGCGATGGCGGCCGCCTCGACGGGGGTCACCACGGCACTGCCCGGGTCGTAGGGCAGGTCGAACAGGCCGGGGTCGTCTCGCCAGTCGCGACATCCGGCGGTGACGGCCTGGGCGACGTCGGGCCAGCGCACCCGGGCCAGCAGGTACGGGCCCACCCGATCCGCGAGCACGAAGTACTTCACCTCGGCGGACGCCACCGTACGTACGGGTTCCACGGCTACCTGACACCCGTCGGCGGCGACACCGAATGCCCAGACGCAGACGACCGAGGTACCGACGATCCAGCCACCTCGACTGCGCTCCCCATACGTACGTGGTCGACGGGAGTGCCGGGCCGAAGCTGGTTGGGGGAGGCGAACGCCGCAACGCCGGCGCCGACCACTGCCGCCAGGACCACGGCGGTGAGGGGGCGGAGCACCCTGAACGGTGGCCGGCCGCGACTGGCGAGGCGAAGACGCTGTTCTTCGTACCGGCGGCGGTACTCGGGTGCCGAGACGAGTTGGGCCCGAAGGTTCCACAACGAGGCGACCGGGGAGCAGGCGTACACCGTGCCCTGAATGGCCACGATGATGATGAGGAGGATGGGTGGGTGCCGCAACGCGGCCAGCAGGCCGGCCGACGTATAGAGAGCCACCGCCAGGAGCCCCTCCCAGCGGCTGAGCCTGATGGCGCTGCGCAGGCGGTGACGGCTCGCACCGGTCTTCAACGTCCTCAGGAAGACGCCCTCGCGTCGTGACATGCCCTCGATACAGGCGATGGCCGTAATGAAGCTGGCGGAAAGGCTGATGACCATGCCGAGGACCGATCGCGTCCGCGAGATGGGGGTCCAGTGGCGAAGGGTCCACATCATGCAGATGGTGGCGATGATGATGAGTGACATGGGCAGGAGCGAGCGGTCGCCCCCGAGCGGTGTGAGCGCGAAGTTGGAGCCCGACAACAACAGCCCGGTGATCGCCAGCAACAAGACCGCGAAGCCAAGCATCAACAGGTCCCGGAACCAGCTCATCGAGGCCATCAGATAGTCACGTCGCTGGCTGGCAGTGAGGTGGTTGTCGGGTGAGCGGTCCCAGGGCATGAGGCTCCTCCAGTGGAGCCGGAGGATCTGCATGGCGCCGAAGCACCAGCGATGGCGCTGCGTGTTGAGGCCGGCAAACGTGGGCGGCACGATGCCCCGGCCGAAGCAGCGCGGGACATACAGCCCCGACCAGCCCGCCTTGAGCACCCGGAGCGAGGCCTCGGTGTCCTCGCTGATGCACCATTCGTTCCAACCCCCGATGCCCTCGAGGGCACTGCGCCGGAAGAGTCCCATGGTGCCCACGAAGGGGACCGAGTCGCGCTCGTTGCGCGACGACATGATGGTCACGTAGAAGCCCTGATAGGAGTCGACACAGGCCGTGTAGTACGCGCTTCCCTCGTAGTCCCGGTTGCCCTCGAAGCTCTGGACGAAGCCGACGCGTTGGTCCGAGAAGTACGAGACCGTCTCGCGCAGGTAGTAGGGCTGGACGATGTCGTCGGCGTCGATCAAGCCGATGATCTCGGCCCGCGGGTCGGTGTAGCGCCGCAGGGCGAGGTTGCACGCTCCCGCCTTGTAGCCCTGCAACTCCTCGACGTGGACGAACCGGACGCGCGCTCGACCCCGGCAGTACTCCTCCACCGGGCCGTACACCGCCGGGTCGGCGGTGTTGTTGTCGAGGACGACAATCTCGAAGTTGGGGTAGTCGATCTGCTCGACCGCCTTGATGGTGGCGATCAACATCTCGGGAGGCTCGTTGTACGCCGGGATGTGCAACGACACCATGGGCAGGTACGTGGGATCGGCCTCGGGAAGCGGACGCGAGTGCCGCGTCCGGCACAGGACATCGCTCATGTAGTTGATGCTCGAGTTCCACACCAAGAACGCGGCGAAGTCGAGGAGGATCAGCAGGGACGAGGTCAGCGCTTCGACGATCGAATGCGTCGCCGTGGACGCCACGAGGGCCGCGAAGGCGAGGAAGGTGAACCCCGCCGCCGCGAACGAGGCGTAGAACACCTGGCCCACCACGTTGATGTCGGGGCGAAGGACGATGACGACCACCGAGCAGATCGTGAGCAGGTAGGCGGCGGTCTCGAGCCCGTCGGCACGCAGCCCCCAGAACTCGGCGGTGAGGAAACACGCCAGGGCCGAGACGGCCGCCGCGCCCAGGGCGGCCACCAGGACCTCGGTAATCCTCGACCCCGTCCAGCGAAATCGGGTGCCGATGTAGCGGGCCGGGCTCAGGACCAGGACGGTGGAGACCACCAACTGCACGAACGAGAGGACGAAGAGGTCGTACAGGTTGAAGTCATGGACCACCCGAGCCTCCTGGCGTAGGGGCTCGGGCGCAGAGCGCGGCCATCGGGGCGCCAAAGGCCCGGCCAGCGACTGCTCTCTGAGAGGTCACCCTACGAAGAGTGGTCGAGGAAGCTCTCGGGGTTGTCAACGGATTCACAAACCGTCAACAACATGCCTGTGCCGGCGCCGCCGGGAGGGAGCGCTGTCTCCGACGGGGGCGGGGCCCCCCGGGGCCGCCTCAGGCCCGGGGCTCGACCAGGAGGCTCTGGACCGACCGGCCCAGAGGGCCGTGCACGTCCCACAGCGCGCTCTGGGCCACGCCCACGCCGGGGATCCCGATGATCGTGGACGCGTCCAGACAGACCCACTCGCCGAGAGCCGGTCGGTGCAGGGTCACGGTGAGGTCGGGGTTGATGAAGACATGGTGGGCGAAGTCGAGCTCCGAGCTCACCCCGTTGCCGAAGTCCGACGCCGCCACCACGCGCTGCAGCGGTGTGGGCTCCTCGCCGGGCAGCACCGGCACCGCCAGCCGCACCCACACCGTGGCCGGCCCTCGTTGGTCGAAGGCCCCGGCCACGTACCGCAGCTCGGCGCCGGCATTGTGGAAGGCCCGGTAGGCACCGATGGTTGTCGGTGAGCCGTAGCCACCTCCTGGCCCCGGCGGCGCGCCCGGGTCGACGCCGGGGACGGGACCACCTCCGGTGAGCTCGCGCCCCGGGGAGCCCGAGGGGGACCCGGGCGGTTGCAGCCGGATGCGCAGGGCCCGTGCCCACGCCACGTCCCGGTCGCCGGTCGAGATGCGGGCTTCCACGAGCTGGACCCTGCGTCCGGGGCGCACCACCGAGGCCGACACCGACAAGCGGGCCAGGGGCACGGGCCGTAGGAGCTCGACGGTGAACCGGGTGACGTGCATGGGCTCGTCGACGGGGACCGACTCGACGGCGCGTGCCAGCAGCGCCGCGACCGGGCCGCCGTGCAGCGCGTCGGGCGTCCACGGCCCCCGGGCGTACTCGGTGGGGACGACATCGGCCCCGTCGGGGTGGAAGAGGGCATCGTCTCCCGAGGGCGCCACTGCGGGCGACGTCACCGGCCAGGAGGCTCGAGCCGGTCGAGCACCCACGCCGGCGGTCGGGCCGTGAAGCCGTCATCAGGCCAGTCCATCCAACCCGACATGGCCAACGCCCCCCCGTCGGGATGCAACGTGGTGCCCGTGATGTAGGAGGAGAGCTCCGAGGCGAGGAACAGCACGCAGTTGCCCACGTCGGCGACCTCCCCCTTGCGGCGCAGGGGGATGGTGAGGAAGTCCCCGGGATCGGTCCCCTCGCCCGCGGCGGCGGCGCGCTGGCCCGCCGAGCCCGCCCGCCCGGCCACGCCGGCCAGGCCGGCGGTGGGCACGAAGTCGGGCGCCACGCAGTTGACGCGGATGGCCGCCGACCCGAGCTCCACCGCCAGGGTGCGGGTGAGATGTGTCACCGCCGCCTTCATGGCCGCGTAGACGGCGTAGCCCGGCGCGGCGCGATGGGCCTCGATCGAGGTGATGGTGATGATGCTCCCTCCGCGCCCCGAGGCCGCCATGCGCAGGGCGGCCCGCTGGGTGGCGTCGACCACCCACGTGAAGTTGGTGCGCACCAGCGCGTCGCGGCCCTTGGCGCTCACGTCGGTGAAGGCGGAGCGGAACGTGCCCCCCACCACGTTGACGAGGATGTCGAGGGGACCGAACGAGTCGTCACAGGCGTCGAACAACGCGGCGAGGGCGTCGGGGTCGCGCACGTCGGTGACCGAGGCGACGACCTCCACACCGTGGCCCCGGGCCTCGGCGGCGGTCCGGTGCAGTGCCTCGCCGTCGGTGTCGGCGAGGGCCAGCGCCACCCCGGCGCGCGCCAGGTCGAGGGCACTGGCCCGGCCCAGGCCACCACCGCCACCGGCGACCACGGCCACCTTCCCCGACAACCCGGCCCGCTCGTCGAGGAACGACACCGGTGCCGCCGTGCTCAGTCGCGCTCGGTGCCGACCACCGACACGAACGACACCATCTCCCCGGGGTACCCGCCCAGGTTGTGGGTGAGAGCCAGGGCCCGCCCGTTGTCGATCTGGCGCTCGGGGGTGGCCTCGCCCCGCAGCTGCAGCCAGCACTCGAAGAACATGCGCAGCCCCGAGGCCCCCACGGGATGCCCGAAGCTCTTGAGCCCCCCGTCGGGGTTGACGGGCAGCTCGCCGTGCAGGTCAAAGGTGCCGGCCAGGACTTCCTTCCACGCCGTGCCCCGGCCGGCGAAGCCGAGGTCCTCCATGAGCACCAGCTCGGTGGGGGTGAAGCAGTCGTGGACCTCGGCCATGGCCAGCTGCCGGCGCGGATCGGTAATGCCCGCCTGGGCGTAGGCGTCCGCCGCGGCGGCCTCGCACTCGGGGAAGTGGGTGTAGTCGTAGCCCGGGTCGATGAGCCCCGAGCCGTTGCCCGCCGCGAAGGACAGGGCCTTGATGTACAGCGGCTTGTCGGTGTAGCGCAGCGCGTCCTCGGCGCGCACCACGATGGCGGCGGCGGCGCCGTCGGCCACGCCCGCGCAGTCGAACACGCCGAGGCCTCCCGCCACGCGCGGCGACTTGAGCACCGTCTCCTTGGTGATCTCGCGGCGGAATTGGGCACGAGGGTTGCGGGCGCCGTTGTAGTGGTTCTTGACCGAGATGGTGGCGAGCACGTCGGTCATCTGGTCCTCGTCCACGCCGTACTTTTGGGCGTAGGCCGGCGCCACCATGGAGAACATCGCCGCCGCGGTGAGCGTGCGGGCGGTGCCGTCGTTGGGCGGCGCGGCCGCGTTGAGGCCCTGGTAGCCGCTGTCCTTCACCTTCTCGGCCCCGACCGCCATGGCCACGTCGTAGGCGCCCGAGGCCACGGCGTAGGCCGCGGCGCGCAGGGCCTCGGAGCCGGTGGTGCAGTAATTCTCGACCCGGGTGACGGGCTTGTTCTCGAGCTGCAGGGGCCGGGCCAGGGTGATGCCGCTCATCCCCGACTGGGCCGTGCCGAACCAGTAGGCGTCGACGTCGTGCTTGGTCACCCCGGCCGAGGCGAAGGCGTCGGTGGAGGCGTCGACGATCAGGTCGTCGAGCCCCCTGTCCCAGTGCTCGCCGAAGGCGGTGCAGCCCATGCCGACGATGGCCACCCGGTCGCGGATCCCGTGTGATGCCATGGGTCTCCTCCTCGCCTCGTTCAGCTCTCGGGAGCGGGCGTCGTCCCCGACCGCAGCGGACGCGCCTTCCAGAAGTAGTCGTGGATGCCGTCCGCGCTGTAGAGGCGGCGGAAGGTCATCTCCACCCGGTCCCCGATGTGCACGGCGTCGGCGTCGACGTCGGTGAGCTCCACGGGGAATCGTCCGCCGCCTTCGAAGTCCACCACGGCGAACACGATGGGGGGGCTGGGGGAGTAGGCCAGGCGGTCCACGGTGAAGGTCACCACCGTGCCGATCACCTCGGCCATGGCCACGGGCTCCATGTCGTCCACCGCCCCGCCCCGCATCGAGACGCGCGCCGGGGGCATGTGCACCGCCCCGCTGGTGCGGTCACGCGACCCCACGAACCCGAACTTCCATTCCTCGCTGCGCCACGCTGCGGGGGCCGACACCCGCTGGGGCTCGGGGCGCCGGGGTGGCTCGGGTCTGAGCATGCCCCGCCACGACAGGAACTTCCCGTAGGAAAGGGCGGCACCGCCCTCGACCTGGGCCGCCACGGGGCGGGCCGGAGTCCACGTCGAGATGGCCTCGGTGGTGCGGAAGACGAGGCCGTCGGCCCCGTCGGCCAGGTGCAGCAGCGCCACCGTCTCGCCCGGGCCCGCCGTCTCGAGCACCGACGCCAGCACCAGACCGGGATGGGCGGTGCCGGACTGGCCCACCGTCGCCGCCAGGTCGTCGGCGACGACGTCGGGTCGGACGCCGAGCTTGGACGCCAGCGCCTTGGTGGCCCGGGTGTGCATGCCCGTCACCACCAGGTGGTCGACCTCGGTGGCCTCGAGTCCGGCCGTCTTGAGGGCGCGGGACCAGGCGTCGAGCCCGAGGGCCAGGTAGCGGGTCTCGCCGAAGCGCTCCTCCCACGCCTTGGAGCGGCGCTCCCCGGGTGCCCGCCAGCGGTCCAGGATCTCGTCGGTGGCCGAGGCGCCTCCCAGATAGCGCGCCACCACGGGCGACCCCGGGCTCTCGTCGGCGATCAGGAGCGCCGCCGCGGCGTCCCCTCCGGCCGACTCGTCGGCCCCCCCGGGCAGTCCGTCGCGCTGGTCGGCCATGACCACCAGGGTCGTGGTGGTGGAGGTCAGGGCGCTGAGCAGGGCCCCGACCCCCGACCGCAGTGCGCCGCCGAAGTCGAGGGCGGGGACGTCGCCCGACAGCCGCAGGGCGGCGTGCAGCGCGGTGGCGTTGGTCTTGTCGAGATAGGCGGGCGAGGCGGTGCTGAACCACAGGGCGCCGAGGACGGCCGCCGGTGCCCCGCCCAGGGCGGCCCGGGCGGCCTCGACCCCCATGGTGGTGGTGTCCTCGTCGTGCGAGGCCACGGCACGCGCGCCCTTGCCGCCCCCCGACCCCAGGAATGCGGTGACCTCGGAGCGGCGTAACCGGGCTCGGGGCACGTAGCCCCCGGCGCTCACGATCCCTCGGACCTGCCCACCCGACCCCGGCGCACCCGGCACGGCGGCGATGGTAGCCGATACGATCTGACGACCAGTCAGGAATCTCCGCCGGAAAGCCCGAGAGCCGGATAGCCCGAAAGGCAGCACCATGGATTTCGAGTTCTCGCCCGAGCAGCTCTCCTTCGTGGCCGAGGTCGAGCGCTTCCTCGACGAGCACGACGACCCCGAGGTCTTCGACGTCACCCGGGAGAACATGGCCCAGATCGTCGACACCCCCCCTCGGCGGGCCTTCATGGCCGAGATGGGGGAGCAGGGGTGGCTGGGGATCACCTGGCCCAAGGAATACGGGGGCCAGGAGGGTGACGGGGTCTACGAGTACCTCTTGAACGAGTCCCTGGCCCGCCGGGGGGGACCGCAGATCGGCAAGGGGGTCGGGATCGTGGGCAAGACGATCATCCGGCACGGCAGCGACCGGCTCAAGGCCGAGTTCCTGCCCAAGATCCTGCGCAACGAGGTCGAGTTCGCCGTCGGCTACTCCGAGCCCAACGCCGGGTCCGACGCCGCCTCGATGCAATTGAAGGCCACGCGCGACGGCGACGGCTGGCGGCTCAACGGCCAGAAGACCTGGACCACCTCCGCCCACTTCGCCGAGTGGTACTGGATGGGGGCGCGCACCGACCCGTCGTCCAAGCACGCCGGCATCACCCTGTTCCTCGTCCCCCTCGACCAACCGGGCATCACCGTCAACGCCATCTGGACCATGGGCGACGAGCGCACCAACGAGGTGCACCTCGACAACGTGTTCGTCCCCGACGACTACGTGGTGGGCGAGCTCAACCACGGCTTCCAGTACATCTCCGAGGCCCTCGACCTCGAGCGCTTCACCATGTTCACCTTCTCTCCTATCGGTCAGCGCCTCGACCTGTTGTGCGAGTACGTGGCCGGCGCCACCCGTGACGGGCGCCCCCTCAAGGACGATCCCGTCATCCGGCATCGCATCGCCGAGCTCGCCACCCAGGCCGAGGTGGCCCGGGTGCTCGGGCTGCGGTTCGTGAACGAGTCCCAGAAGGGGGGCGCGGCGCCCACCACGCACGCGTCGGAGTACAAGCTGTACGCCACCGAGCTGTCGCGACGACTGGCCGATGCGTCCATGGACATGGCCGGGCCCGGCTCCCAGCTGCGGGTGAAGACGTCCGAGGCGCCCATGGAGGGCCGGGCCGAGTCCACCTACCGCTACACCGTGATCGACACCATCGGCGGCGGGACCTCGGAGATCCAGAAGAACATCATCGCCCGCCGCCGCCTCGGGCTCCCCAAGAACTTCTGATGACGGTCGCTTCACCTGACACCGGCGCACCGGGCCCACTGGGCGGTGTCGTCGTGCTCGACCTGTCGAGCGTGGGCCCCGCGGCGCGATGTACGCGCCTGCTGGCCGACTACGGGGCCACGGTGGTGAAGGTCGGACCCGTGCCGGGCCAGGGCCCGGCTGCGGTGACGCCGCCGTTCTTCGCCTACAGCGCCCAGCGCGCCATGCGACACGTGCTGCTCGATGTGCGCGACCCCGAGGGGCGCGAGGCCTTCCTGGCATTGGCAGCGGGGGCCGACGTCGTGGTGGAGAGCTTCCGGCCCGGTGTCGTCGACCGCCTCGGCATCGGCTACGAGGCGGTGCGCGCCGTCAACCGCCGCGTCGTGTACTGCTCCACGAGCGGCTTCGGCCAAGACGGGCCCCGATCGGGATGGGCCGGCCACGACCTCGACTACCTGGCCGTGGGTGGCTATCTCGCCGCCACGGGCCGGCGCGCCGACGGCGGTCCCCCCGTCCCCGGTGCCACCATTGCCGACGCCGCGGGCGGGGGCATGCACGCGGCGCTGGCCATCTGTGCCGCGCTGGCGGGCCGAGGCAGCACCGGTGAGGGCACCTTCCTCGACGTGTCGGTGGCCGACGGGGTCCTGTGGCTCATGTCCCTGGCGGCGGACGAGCACCTCGCCATCGGGACCGAGCCCGGCCCGGGCCACGACGTGTTGAGCGGTCGCTACGCCTGTTACGACACCTACCGCGCCGCCGACGGCAAGTGGGTGGCGGTGGCGGCCATCGAGGCCAAGTTCTTCGCCAACCTGTGCCGCGCCCTGGGGTGCGAGCAGTGGGTTGCCCATCAGTACGACGACGACGTCCAGGACGACGTGCGCCGTGACCTCGCCGCGGCCTTCGCCCGGGAGAGCCGCGACGACTGGGTGGCCCGGCTCTCGGGTGCCGACACCTGTGTCGCCCCCGTCCAGACGGTGTCGGAGGTCGGTGCCGACCCGCAGTACGCCTTCCGCGGGGCGGTGGTCGAGGCCAAGCACCCCGAGCGCGGGACGTTCCGTCAGGTGGGGCCGGTGCTGGCCGGCATGTCGGCGCTGTCCGAGCCCGTGTGCGTGCCCGACACCAACCGCACCGACACCGACGACCTGCTCGGCGCGGCCGGGCTGCCCGCCGAGCGCCTGGCCGCATTGCGGGCCCGGAAGGTGATCGCATGATCCCGGGTGACATCGATACGGTCCGCGCCCTCATCGGGATCGCTCAGTACGAGGAGACCGGTGAGTTCCCCGTCGAGCGCAGCTACATCTGGACCATGTGCGCGTCGGTGGAGAACGGGAACCCCTTGTTCTGGGACGACGCCGTGGCCGCCGAGCTCACCGACGGGCCCATCGCGCCTCCGACGATGATCTCGGTGTGGTTCCGCCCGCACCACTGGGCGCCGGGCCGGACCGAGGACCACCTCCCGTTGAAGGTCCACTTCGACCTGAAAGAGCGCCTGGGCCTGCCCGAAGCGGTCATGACCGACAACACCATCGTGTTCTCCGACCCTGTGCGACCCGGCGACGTGCTCACCACGCGCCAGATCCTGCGCTCGGTCAGCGACGAGAAGACCACCAAGCTCGGCACCGGGCGCTTCTGGGTGATCGACGTCGAGTACGCCAACCAGCGCGGGGAGACGGTGGGGGTCGAGAGCTACACCGGCTTCGGCTACCGGCGCGCCTCGCCCGCCGACTCCACGGCGGGGACCGCCGCCGACGCCAAGGCCGGTCCGTCGTGAGCGCCACGCCCCCGGTGCTCGTGTTCGGTGACGTGGCCGAGGGCGACCTGCTGCCGTCGCTGCACCACGACGTGACCGCCACCACGGTGGTGCTCGGCGCCCTGGCCACGCGTGACTGGCGTCCCATGCACCACGACAAGGACTTCGCCGTGGAGCGCAACGGCACCAGAGACATCTTCCTCAACACCCCCAACCAGGCGGCGTGGTTCGAGCGCTACATCACGGACTGGACTGGTCCCCACGGACGCATGGGCCGGGTCACCTTCGGCATGCGCGACTCGGTGTTCCCCGGCGACACCATGGTCCTCGACGGGGTGGTGTCGGAGGTCACCCTGGACGACACCGGGTGCGGTTGGGTCGGCCTCGACATCACCTTGTCGGTCGACGGGGACACCAAGAGCACCTGCACTGCCCGTGTGGCGCTGCCCGTGGACGACGACGACAACCCTTGGCACCGGCGCAACGAGCGCTGGAAGCCCTGAGAGGAGCTGGGACGTGCTGGACCTGGAATTCACTCCGGAGCAGGACATGCTGCGCGAGACGGTGCGCAAGGTGTGTGCCACCGCCAGCCCCCTGTCGGTAGTGCGCGAGCTCGAGGACGATCCCGTGGGCTACTCCACGGACCTGTGGAAGCAGATGGCCGAGCTCGACCTGATCGGGCTCCTGCTCCCCGAAGAGCACGGCGGGTCGGCCATGAGCGCGCTCGAGGGCGTGGTGCTCTACGAGGAGCTGGGCCGCGCCCTGGCGCCCACGCCGCATTTCGTCAGCGCCGTGCTGTGCGGCGGGGCCCTGGCCACGGCGGGCTCGCCCGAGCAACAGGCCCAGTGGCTGGCGCCCATCGCCGGCGGCGAGGCCATCGTCACCCCGGTGTGGTTCGAGCCCGAGAACAGCTGTGGTCCCACCGGCATCGAGATGCGCGCCGTTCCCGACGGCCACGGCTTCCGCCTCACGGGGACCAAGCGCCATGTCGCCTTCGCCTCCTCGGCCACCGCCTTCGTGGTCCTGGCCCGCACGGGCGACGCGCCCCATGACGTCGACCTCTTCCTGGTCGGCCCCGCCTCCGACGGTGTGACACTGCACCAGCAGCTGACCGTGGGCTCCGACACGCAGTTCCAGGTCACCTTCGACGGCGTGCGGGTGGGCGCCGAGGCCCGCATCGGGGCCCCGGGGTCGGGCTGGGCCACCTGGGACTCGGTCATGCACGACGGGTGCATCCTCTTGGCCGCGCAGGCCACCGGCGGCGCGCAGCAGGCCCTCGACATCACCGTGCAGTACGCCAAGGACCGCGAGCAGTTCGACAAGCCTCTGGGGGCCTTCCAGGCCATCGCCCATTACCTGGCCGACGCCGTCACGGCCGTCGACGGAGGCACCACCCTCGTCCACGAAGCCGCCTGGGCTCGGTCCGAGGGACGGCCCGTCGACCAGCTGGCACCCATGGCCAAGC
>Ga0208849_1000334_pt1 | contig 45644 bp, 43 predicted proteins | sample NGESurdeep072012_10_FD_184470 | JGI IMG/M metagenome (GOLD analysis project Ga0208849, IMG submission 184470) | Arctic peat soil microbial communities from Barrow, Alaska - NGEE Surface sample 53-3 deep-072012 (SPAdes) | ecosystem: Environmental > Terrestrial > Soil > Wetlands > Peat ... | reverse complement strand
ACCGAGCCGTCACGAGCATGTCGCAGCGCTATTTCAACTGCCGCACGGAGTTCATCTCCGCCGCAAGGCAAACGATGATGCCCGTTCGCACGCAACGTCCAGCCGAACTCGGCGCCGACCTCATCGCCAATGCGATCGCGGGCGTTAAGAGGTACGGCGCGCCGATCATCATCGTCGGATTCGGCACTGCGACCACGTTCTCGGGTGTGGACGCGGACGGCGCGTTCGCCGGCACCGCCATCGCACCGGGCATCGAGCTCTCAGTCGACGCGCTCGTCGGGCGCGCCGCAAAACTCATGAGCGTGCCGCTGATCCGGCCGCGAGCCGCGCTCGGCACCGATACCGCAGAGGCGCTCCAATCCGGGATCATCTTCGGATTTGTCGGCCAGGCGGAATTTCTCATCGCGAAGATCGCCGCGGAACTCGGCGGCAAGCCCACGGTGGTGGCCACCGGCGGCCTCGCGGAATTAGTCGCGAAAAACACCGAGGCGATCCATCACGTCGACGACAGCCTGAGCCTTCACGGCTTGTATCACTGGGCCACCACCGACCGCCGCGCCATGCTCGATCCGGCGAGCGACGGCGCGCCGGTGCTTGGCGGAAACGAATGACGGCGGACATCGTGAAGGTGGCCGCATTTGCGGGTTCTCTTCGCGTGAAATCATACAATCGTGGATTGCTGCGCGCGGCCGTCGCGCTCGCGCCGCCGGACGTGACGATCAACGTCATCGACATCGACGACGTACCGCTGTACAACGCCGACTTCGACGACGAGTCGAATCCATTGCCGCCGGTCAAGCGCCTGGTTGACGCGATCAAGGCGGCGGATGCGTTGCTCATCGTCACACCCGAATACAACTATTCGATGCCGGCTGTGACCAAGAACGTGCTCGACTGGGCATCGCGATTCGACGGGGTCCTTGACGAAAAACCCACCGCGATGATGGGCGCTTCGACGACCGGATTCGGCACCTTGCGCTCACAGCTCCAACTTCGCCAACTGGCGGCCGGCGCCGACATCTGGTTTCTCACGGACCCCCAGCTATACGTGTCGTCGGCGCGCACGAAGTTCGACGCCGATGGCAATCTCACGGATGAGAAGACCAAAGGGCTGGTCACGGCGTTGCTTTCCGCGTTGGCGGAATTTGCCCGCCGGGTTGGACGAACGGATTCGCAAGGCATAGTTCCGTGATACCGGCGCTCATCGGTCCGAAGTGGGAGCGTTTGGAGCGCGATTCGCTGCCCGTTTTCAATCCGGCCACGGCCGAAGAAATCGAACGCGTGCCGCTGCTCGGTGCCGCCGACGTCGATCGGGCGGTGAAAGCCGCAGCTGCCGCGCAACCGGAGTGGAGCCGCGTGTCGATCATGGATCGTCAACGGCTCATGTTCGCCTACAAAGCGAAACTTGAAGAACACGCCGAGGAACTCGCGGCCATCGTCACCCGCCATCACGGCAAAACTCTTGCCGAGGCGCGGGGCGAGGTGCGGCGCGGGATCGAGGTCGTGGACTTCGCCTGCGCGGCGTCGACGATTTTGCAGGGCCGGACCCTGCGCGATGTCGGCAACGGCGTGGATCAGGATTGCTACCGCTATCCCGTAGGGGTTGCCGCCGGCATCACGCCGTTCAATTTTCCGGTGATGATCCCGCTGTGGATGTTCCCGCTCGCGGTGGTGTGCGGCAACACGTTCGTCCTCAAACCATCGGAGCGGACGCCACTCGGAGCGGTCCGTCTGGCTGAGATCTTCCTGGAGGCCGGCTTTCCCGATGGCGTGCTCAACGTGGTTCACGGGACTCGCGATTGCGTCGACGCGCTCATCTCGCATCCGGACGTCGCAGCGGTGTCATTCGTCGGTTCCGAGGCGGTGGCGGCGCACGTCTACCGCGAGGCCGCTCGCACCGGGAAGCGCGTGCAATCGGCGGGCGGCGCGAAGAACCACATCTTCGTCATGCCCGACGCCGACATCGACGCAGCGCTGCCGTCGATCCTCAACTCAGCTTTCGGAAATGCCGGCGAGCGCTGCTTGGCTGGAAGCGTGGCGGTCGCGGTGGGCTCGGCGGGCGCGCCGTTGCTCGCGGCCGTGAATGAAGGCGCGCGCAAACTTGTCGTGGGCCCCGGCGATCAAGCGGGCGTGGACGTCGGACCGCTTATCCGCGATGAGCATCGCACGCGGGTGCTTGAATACATCGCGCGCGGCGCGGCAGAGGGCGCGCGCGTGACCACTGACGGACGCGGCTACATAGACCGGCCAGGCTATTTCGTCGGCCCGACGGTGCTCGACGGCGTGACCACCGAGATGGCGGTGGGTCGCGACGAGATCTTCGGGCCGGTGCTTTCGATGGCGTATGCGAAGACGCTCGACGACGCGATCGCGATGGCGAACGCGTCACGGTACGGCAATATGTCGGCGATCTTCACGTCGAGCGGCAAGTCCGCACGCCAATTCCGCGACACGGTGGAAGCGGGCATGGTCGGCATCAATGCCGGCACCGCGCAGCCGTTCGGGTTTTATCCGTTCTCGGGCTGGAAAGGCTCGTTCTTCGGCGACCTTCATCTGCAGGGCCAAGACGCGGTGGAATTCTACACGCGCAAAAAGATGGTCATCTCGCGCTGGTGACGAGTCCTACGGATTCGCCGCACAGGTGATCGCGGGTTTATCGTGTGTGAGCCGAGCGAGGTCCGTGAGATACGTCTTCATGGTCTGCGTGTAGCCAAAGACGTAGCGCGCCATGAACCGGAAAAACGGATTGTAGATCTTGCCGTCTTCGATGATCGTTAATCCCGAGCCGTTGATTGGAGCGATCGCAAGCCTTCCCGACTCGGCTGAGAAAATGTACGCCCACGTACCGCCGAACGGCATGCCCGGCACGAAGTCGATGGTGCGCACCAACTTGTTGTCTTCGGCATATGCGATCGTGCGGTAGATGATCGCGCTGCCATGAGTGTCGGTCTCGCGCCATACCGCCGTCGCACCGCGCCCCGACACGAGCTCGGCGCGCGAGATTTCAGGCCGCCAATACACCGACGTGTCGTCGTTTTCCACCACCGCGAATAAAAAATGGACTGGTCTCGCATAGTTCGCGGAGCATACCGCATGATGATCGATCGGCAGCGATGTGCCGATGCCGGTCATCACCAAAAAGACGAAGACGAGCGCGAAAAAAATCGTGCCCGTCCAGCGCCAGAACGCCTTCACGCCTGCGCTATTTTTGGCGCGTCCAGAGCGAGCGCCGTCATCATCTGCACACCGGCTTCGAGACAATCCTCATCGATGGCGAACCTCGCGTTGTGATGTGCGACCGCCGTCGCCGGCCCGCTCTGCACGCCGACGAAGAAGAACGCGCCCGGTCTCTGCTCGAGCATGAACGAGAAATCTTCCGCGCCCATGGTTCGTTCGAATTCGACGGAACGAGACGGCCCTAGAGTCTTGGCGGCGAGATCCGCGACATACGCGGCCTCGGCGGCGTTATTCACCGTGACCGGATAGCGCCACAAGTAGTTGTAGTCGTAGGCGGCGCCGGCTCCGTCGCAGCAGCCTTTGAGCACGGCTTCTATCCGCGGCTTCATCTGCTCGCGTACGTCCGCGTCGAACGCGCGCACGGTGCCGAGCATGGAGACGTTGTCCGGAATCACGTTGTGGATGTTGCCGCCATGGATAGAACCGATGGTCACAACGGCAGGCTGTATGGGATCGACGGAACGGCTGACGACGGATTGCACGCTTGTGACGAACTGAGCTGCCGTGAGGATCGGATCAACGGTCTGATGCGGCGCCGCGCCATGGCCGCCGCGCCCGCGGATCGTGATTTCGATGGAATCGCTCGACGCCATCACAGGGCCGGGCCGGACGGCGATCACGCCCACTGGATACAACGACGCGAGATGAAGTCCGTAGACCTTGTCGACGTGCGGATCTTCGAGCACGCCGTCGTCGATCATGGCCTTCGCGCCGCCTTTCCCTTCCTCAGCCGGCTGAAAACAAAGCACGATCGTGCCGCAAAGCAGATCGCGGCGTTCCATGATCATCTGCGCCGCGCCGAGCAATATGGCCACGTGGCCGTCGTGGCCGCACGCATGCATCTTGCCGTTCTCGCGCGACGAGAAACCGACACCGCTCTCTTCCTGCACCGGAAGCCCGTCCATGTCCGCGCGCAGCAAAATGGTGCGGCCCGGCTTTTTCGTGCGCAAAATCCCGACGACTCCCGTCTCACCGATACCGGTGCGGACTTCATATCCGAGAGCCTTGAGACGATCGGCGACGATGCCCGCCGTGCGGACTTCTTCGAAACCGAGTTCGGGATGCATGTGGAAATCGCGCCGCAGCTTGATGACATCGTCAAGCACCGGTGCGGGAACTTCGAGGATGGCGCCGCTCATGTTCGGATCCTTTCGGGGACTGGATGTGCGCTCTTCGCCTCGTCTGCGGGTCGCTCTTGCCAGGCCGCATCGCGCGCCGGCGCGAAGAAGCTCGAACTGTCATGAATGCGTTCCCACCGCTCACGATCGCCGGCATCGAGATATCTCCCCCCTTGGCTCTCGCGCCGATGGCGGGCGTCACCAACGCGCTATTCCGCAAGCTGTTCAAGCCGTTTGGCTTCGGCCTGACGGTCAGCGAGTTCGTTTCGGCACAGTCGCTCATACGCATGAACCGCCGCACGCTTGAGATGATCGACGTGTACGCGGACGAACGGCCCACATCGGTTCAGCTTCACGGCAACGACCCTGCGGTCATGGCGCAGGCGGCAGCGTTCGTCGAGGAGTGCGGCGCGGACATCGTGGACATCAACTTCGGCTGCCCGGCACCGAAGATCGTCAAAGGCGGCGACGGCGCCGCGATCTTACGCGATCCCGATCTCGCGGTGGCCATTTGTGCGGCCGTGCGCAAGGCCGTCAAGCGCGTGCCCGTCACCGTGAAGATGCGGCTAGGCTGGGAGCGCGACAACTACACGTACTTGGAAATCGCCAAACGCGCGGAGGCGGTCGGCATCGACGCTTTCACCCTCCACGGGCGCTACGGCAAACAGTTCTACAAGCCGTCTGCCGATTGGTCGTACATCGCGCGCCTCAAAGAAGTCGTGTCGGTGCCCGTCATCGGCAACGGCGACATAGCGTCGCCCGCAGACGCAGTGCGATGCTATCATGAATCCGGCGTCGACGCGGTGATGGTGGGCCGCGCCGCACTGGGCAATCCTTGGCTCATCCGCGGCATCGCGGCCGCGATGCAAGGCCTGCCGCAACCGGCGCCGCCGACCGTCGCCGAGCGCATCGATTTCGCTCGCGTTCACTTCGACGCCATGGTCGAGCGTTACGGCGAAAAATCGGGCGTCTTCCAAATGCGCAAGCACCTCGCTTGGTACATCCGCGGCATCGCCGGCGCCTCGAGTCTGCGCGAACAGATCAACAATTTGGCGGAGGCCGATGCGGTCCGAGCGCTGTTGGCCGATGCGCGGAACCGGCCGTCGGCCGAAGTGCCTGCACTAGATGAAGTAGACGTCGCGGTCTAGGCGGCCGTCCCGCCAGCGAAGCGTCACGACGTGTAACAACGGTAGGACGCGTGCGATATAATCATAAGACCCGGGCGCATCGATGCCCAAGCCAGAGGAGTACACGATCACTCATGGAGACAAACCCGACGCCGCTCCCCGGCGGCACACCCACAGTCGCCGCCGCTCCGGGTGCGGTCGAATCTTTGATCGGGCACCCCGCCACGATCGGCGAGGCGCTCAACAATTTGGCCATGCACGTTCCCGGCTTTGCCGGCTACAAAGCCGCCGAAGACCGGCGCATCGCCGACAAGCAATTGCGCGCCGTCATCGGCGAGCATCTTTCTAAGGTGAACGACCGGCTCGACCGCGTCGTCGACTCGCTCTCGCGCTCGGGCAACCTCGAAACGCTTGCGATCATCGATCAAAGCGGACGCAAGTTGGAGCGGCTGATCGATCGCATGCAGTTCGCCGACTACGGATTTTCGGCGGTGTTCGACCGGGTGCAGCTCGGCGATGCGCAACTGCTTCAGCTCTACCAATATGACGCATCGATCATGGCCGACGTGCCTCGATTCGATATCGCGGCGAGCGCCGTGGAGTCGGCCGGTACCGACGCCGAACAGATCCGCGCTGCGCTTGCTTCGCTCGACGCGCTCATCGACGAATTCGACAAACGCTTCGAGGGCAGGCAACATATGTTCGACGGGCTCCCTACGCCGTATGCTGGTTTGCTGTAGCCGAGCGTATCTTGTAGGACGGCGAGCCGTACGAGGGCAAGCATCGCTTGCCCATGGGTGAGCGTTGCTCACCCTACTACGACGACGATCGGCGAGCTCTAGCTCGCCGCTTCATATGATTCCGGCGAAGGCCGAATTCAGGGATGAAAGGCCTAGACCTATTGGATTGATGACCGTGGGGCCTCGACCGGACTGCGGGTGAAATGGGGATTACACGATTATGTCAACCGCAGATTTCGTCTTTGTTCCAGATTCGGAGGCCGGGGTAACCGGAGTCGTCACGGTTCCGGCCCGGACAAAGATCTTGCGTTATCGGCCGCGCGTCCGCACAGCGGTCGTGATTTTTTGCGCCGCGTTGGGTGCGGTGTTCGCGGCAATGTTTTCGCAGCTTGAGGCACCGCGGCTGCATTTCGCGCCGATCGATGCGGTCACGGCGAGCTCCGCGGCATCTCTTGCGAGCGTCGTCTGCGCGTTTCTGTTGAGCAGCCGCCTCGCGATAAGCCGATCGCCCGCTCTCGCCGCTCTTGCCGCGACGTTTACATATTCCGGAATATTGCTGGCGGCTCACGCGTGGGCAGGCAACACCCGCGGCGGCTGGCTCTGGGCTGCGTGGGCTCTGGGTTGCGCGGTGGGGATCACGATGTTCGGCGCGATCGATTGGTACTGGGCGCGAAAGCAGCGGCGCAGCGCCGAACGCGGGTACTACTCGGATACGCGCCAGCGATACAAGCGGCTTCCGCGGCCGAAGGCGATGGCCGTGCTCTTCTGGGCAAACGGCATAGCCATCGCGTCGGCAACGGTCATTGTTTGGAGCTCACTGAGATTTGCGGCCGCGGGCGAAGCCGATTCGTCTGCTTGGGCGGCGTGGACCGTCGGCGCATACGCGGCGGCAGCCGTCACGCTGATTTTCGCACCCGGGCACCGGACGATTCTGCGAGATTGGATGATCGCCGCCGTAGCGGCGGGCGCATTGAGCGCCGCCGCGACCATCGCCGTGAGCACGGGAGGGTCCGAAGCCGTGCTCGTCTCCACCGCCTACGCGTTGATCGCAGCGCTCATCCCGGCGGCGGTGCTCCTGTGCGACGCGAAGATCGACATGTACGTCGTCGACAAGCAGGCTGCGGAAATCCACGAGCTGGCACTGGTGAACGATCTCACCGGACTAGGCACCGCGCGCGCATTTGGAATTCATCTCGAGCGCGCGATCGCCTTGGCCGACGCGACGCGCGTCGGCTTCGACGTGGCCATGTTCGACGTCGCTGGTCTGCGGGCCGCGAACCGCGATGCCGGACGGAACGTCGGCAACGAATTGCTCGTCTTGACGTCGCGCGTCATCGGCTCTGCGTTGCAGCCCGGCGAGTTTGCGGCGCGATGTAAAGGCGACGAGTTCGCGGCGTTGCTGATGCCGGGCGACGCGCACGCGCAGAACGACTTGCGCGCGCGGGTCGCAAATGCTCTCGATGCCCTCGGGCCGAGACTCGAACGTTTGGATTTGGCGCTTCACGTCGGCGTGCACCGCTACGACCCACTCGCGCCGCAGTCGGCAGAATCGTTCATGAGAGCGGGTTGGCAACGTCTGTTCGCCGAGAAAACTTCCGTCGATACCGTGCGCCAGTCCTGAATTAGAGACGATACCCCGAGCATGAGTCCGGGCGCGCGTCCAAGAACGTGCGCGCCATGACAGCGCTCGCCATCGTTCGATCGCTCTCGAGCAGCCAGCAAAAGACCTTCGTCGCGAGCTTCCTTGGTTGGACGCTCGACGCATTCGATTACTTCCTGGTGACGTTCGTCGTGGTCAAGATCGCCGGCGAATTCGGCCGCGCGATTCCGGACGTCGCCTTCGCGATCACGATCACCCTCATGATGCGCCCGCTCGGCGCGCTCATCTTCGGCTGGTTCGCGGACCGCTACGGCCGGCGCGTGCCGCTGATGGTCGACATCGCCATCTATTCACTGCTGGAATTGCTCACGGCGTTCGCGCCGAACTATTGGGCGTTCATCGGATTGCGAGCGTTGTACGGCATCGCGATGGGCGGCGAATGGGGAGTGGGCGCGGCGCTTGCAATGGAGGCGCTGCCGCCACAGGCGCGCGGATTCTTTTCCGGCGTCTTGCAGCAGGGGTACGCGTCGGGTTATCTTATCGCGGCAGTTGCATACTTTTTCGTTAACTACTACCACCTTGGTTGGCGCGCCATGTTCATCGTCGGCGCGGTGCCTGCACTGCTGATCCTCTACATCCGTTCGCAAGTGGCAGAGTCCGACGCGTGGAAGAAAAATGCCGCTGCGCGCACCGGTCAGACCGGCGGCCTTTGGCGCAGCATCACCGCCAACGCGCCGCTCTTCGGCTATGCGATATTGCTCATGGCGGCGTTCAACTTCATGTCGCACGGCACGCAGGATCTCTATCCCACATTTCTGCAGAAGCAGCGCGCATTCACGGTCGGTCAAGTCACCGCGCTGACCATCGTCATGAACGTCGGCGCGATCATCGGCGGCACAATTTTCGGATCGATCTCGCAGCGCCTCGGGAGGCGACGGGCGATCGTGACCGCCGTCGTGTTGGGCGCGTGTGTCGTGCCGCTGTGGGCATTCGCTTCCAGCGCTGCGCTGCTCGGGCTCGGCGGGTTCTGCATGCAGTTCATGGTGCAGGGAGCGTGGGGAATCGTTCCCGCGCACCTCAACGAATTGTCGCCGGCCGACGTGCGCGGAACGTTTCCGGGTTTCACGTATCAGATGGGGAACCTCATATCCGCCGGCGCCGCGCAGATGCAAGCGCTGCTCGCCGCAAAGTTTTCGCTGCCGGGCGGGGGCGCCGACTACGCCCGCGTGCTCGCCATCGTCGCACTCGCGACGTTCGCCGCCGTCGGGATTTTGGCGGCGGTGGGGCCGGAGGCCAAGGAGCGGGAGTTCCTCTAGCGACCTTGTACATGTGCGGCGGGACAGCCAATCGGAACGCGTGAAACAGTTGCCGCCCGATAGGGTATGTACAGGCGCTCGACCACCGGCCGGCGCAAGCCCGCATCTTCGACATCGCCTCTGAAAGGGACGTCATGGCACTCGGCCTCTCCGTCATCGAATTCTTTGACAACACCGGGCAGCAGATGGTTCACCGTTGGCCGGAGACCGGCTCGACCGACATAAAGTGGGGCAGCCAGTTGATCGTCCAAGAGAGCCAGGCGGCCGTGTTCTTCCGCGACGGCAGGGCGCTCGACACGTTCGGTGCCGGCCGTTTCACACTGTCCACGCAGAATCTGCCGCTGATCACCGGCTTGCTCTCCATGCCCTTCGGCGGCACCTCGCCGTTCCAATCCGAAGTCTATTTCGTCGGCATGCAGGTCTTCACGAACCTGCGCTGGGGCACGGCCGAGCCGATCCTTTTCCGGGATGCCGAATTCTCGATGGTGCGTTTGCGCGCATACGGCGCGTTCAGCGTCCGCGTGAATGACGCGCAGTTGTTCGTGAACAAGATCGTCGGCACGCAAAACGTCTACACTTCCGACGCGCTGCAAGATTTCTTCCGGAACATGATCATCGCGCGCCTCAACAGCTTGCTCGGCGAGACGGTGAAGAGCCTCCTCGACCTGCCGAAGCAATACGATGCGCTGAGCGCCGCCACTAAGGCGCGCATCAAAGACGATTTCGGCCAATACGGCGTGGAGATCGTCGACTTCCTCATCAACGCCATCACCGCGCCCGAAGACGTGCAAAAGGCCATCGATGAGCGCACGGGCATGGGCGTGATCGGCAACATGAACACGTACATGCAGTTCAAAGCCGCACGCGCGGTTGAAGACGCGGCTCAGAATCAGGGCGGCGCGGCAGGCGCCACCGCCGGTTTGGGCATCGGCGCCGGACTTGGGTTTGCGATGCCCGGCATGATCAACCAAGCGATGCAGGCAAATGCGGCGCAGACCTCGGCGCCGGTGGCCGCACCCGCGGCAACGGCCGCCTGTCCGAAATGCGGAGCGAAGAATTCAACAACGGCGAAATTCTGCAACGACTGCGGCGCGCCGATGACCCAGACCGTCGCGTGCCCGAATTGCAAAGCAGAGAACCCGGCGGGAGCTAAATTCTGCGGCGAGTGCGGCACGAAGCTCGGGGCATAGCAGCCTCAGAAGAACTTCGCCCGTTTCACCTTCGTCCACGCCTTTGACCAAGCGCGACGGCAGCGAAAGTCGATACGCCGTTCCCGATCGAGCAGCGCGGCGCCGACTCGAGACGCCCGCGCTTTCGCAGCTACGTTCTTGATGTAATCCTGTGCGACCACCGCGTCGTGCTGTTCGCCGAGCGCCTCTTGCAGCTGGGCCAGCTTCGCCGCGAATTTTTCCGCGGCCGGCCCCAGCACTTGCTGACCGGTTTCAACGGCGTACCGGCACCGTCGGACGCGGATTCGGAGCGCATGGAGTTGGTCATCCGGCGAACGCGCGTCGGCGTGCTTTGCCGCTTTGCACATCTTACGCCACGGCCCGCGAATCAGCTTCGGCAAGAGGAGCCTGGCCGGAATTTCCGCGCCGGTTACAAGCTTCGGGTGCGATGCGGCGTTCACGAGCCTGTCGAGCAGACGCGCGTATCGCGGCGACCGCAGCGCGCGCCGGACCGAACGGTATTTCGGATCGAGGCCTTCATGCAACGCCGCGATGAAGCGCGCTCGCTGCGCGCCGAAATCGTTGTCGAGCTGCGCCGCGCTCTCGCGAAGCCGTTGCACGAGGACGTCGGCATCGCGCGCGGCGCCGAGGCATCTGCCGAGCCAGGCGAGATCATCGCTGAGCCTTTGCGCCCACGATTGGTCGAGCACCGACCTAAACGTGCGCAGTGTCGACCGCAATCGCCGGGTTGCGACTCTCGCGACGTGCAGCGGCTCCGGACCGTAGCCGAGACGTATCGCCGCGTCGTTTGCTTGCAGCTCCGCGACGTATTTCGAAATCTCAGCGCGGATGAGATTGCCGACGCCGCTATGAGGACTGATGGGCGGCCGCCTCAGCTCCGGAACGAGCGCAGCAGATCCGCCCAGCGCGCGCTGGATCTTGGATTCATGGATGAGCGTGCCTGCGCCGACCGCCTGAAGCCGGCGGGCAAGATCGACGAGAAGCGCCGCCGGCGCCTGTTCGCGCAGCTCCACTTCGATCTCGCGGAACCCGGAGGGCTTGCCTTCGAGCGCGAGGTGCGTCACGTCGTCTTCGGCGATCTCGGCCAATATCGAGCCGCCTACGCCGCGCACGCTGAGAGTGCGCCGAACGGTTCGCAATGTCGCGATCGGGCGCATGCGCCGAGTGCGGACGTATCCGGTGATCAGATCGAGCAACGCTGGCGGCGGCGTGCGCGGCCCTGCGTCCGACGCAAGCTCAAGGCGCGCCATTTCCCCATGTTCCGGCGTCTGCGGCAGCTTCAAAGTCCAGCCCTGGCCTGTGCGATATCGTAGCGAGCAACCCGCGCGCGTCAGCCGGAAATCTGCGGTGTCGAAATAGCGCGAATCAAATGTCGCGGTCTCGATCTTCGACAGACGATATCCGCCGCCGAGAGCGGTCACGGCCTCCAGCCTGAACGAGGCCGGCGCGTCGAGTTTGATCTCACGTTCGAGCATCGGCGCTACTTCAGAAAATCGGCGACGACGGCATTGAAAGCGACCGGATTCTCCATCTGCGGGATATGGCCGGCGCGGGGGACTTCGCTGACTTCTCCGCAGGCCGGGATGGCGCGGGCGAGCTCCTCGCTAAGCGGACGCGGCGCGATCTTCGTATCGTACTCGCCCCACATCACGAGTGCGCCTACTTCGATCTTTGGCAAGAGGGCGCGGTAGTCGCCCGTCCACGTCGCGCGCGTCGACGCCTTGTAGACTTCCAGCGGAATTGACGCGAGGTCGGCGCGGGCGCTCTCGACGAGCGATTCCGGCGCATCCGGACCAAACAAAGCGCGCGATCGCGTCTCGGCGAATTTATCAATGCCGAGGTCGTCGAGCGTCTTGATGCGATCGGGTAAACTCTCCGCACCGCCGGGATAGTAGGCGAATGAATCCACGAGGATCAGAGACTTGACGCGCTCGGGGAATTGACTATAGAACTCAAGGGCCACTACGCCGCCGAGGGAGTTTCCGCACAGCACCGCTCGATCGATGCCCGCGGCGTCCATCACCGCAGCCACGTCGCGCGCGTACGCCTCGCGGGAAATGCTTTCTAACGGCGGCACCTCCGATTCGCCGTAACCGCGATAGTCGAGCGCGATGCAGCGGAATCGATTCGACATTGCTTGCAACTGGTCGGCCCAACAGCGCTTGGTCGCTCCAACGCCATGCAGAAAGATGACTGGATCGCCGGCTCCGGCTTCCGCATATGCAATCCTAACGTATCCTGATTTGGCGAACCGAGTCATCATCGCGCCGCACTCGTTCTTTGCGCCCGTACACGTCCCTCTGCACGCACGGAAAAGGTCCCGGCCAAACACGGCACGGAACAAGCGGTGCATGGCCAAACAGTTGGACACAGAACAGATCTCGCTCTTCGACAAAGTCTATGCCGACTATAAAGAGTTCGTGAATCCGCCGCTTGCGCGATTCATGAAAGTCGCCGGCGCCCCCGTGGAAGATCACGCGCAGGGCTGCCGCGTCTTCGATAGCAACGGCAAATCCTATTTGGATTTTTGCGGCGGGTACGGCGTCTTCACTCTGGGCCACAGCCATCCGAAAGTGGTGGCAGCGGTCAAGAAGCAGCTCGACCGCATGTCGCTGTCCACACGTGTGTTCTTCAACGAACAGATGGGGTCGCTCGCACGAGAGCTCGCGGCGATCGCCCCCGGCGACCTTCAGATCACTTTCTTTTCGAACAGCGGCACCGAAGCAGTGGAAGCGGCGCTGAAGATGGCGCGATTGTCCACCAAGCGCGTGCATATCGTCTCGACGCATAACGCTTACCACGGCAAGACGATGGGCAGCTTGACCGCGACCGGACGGGACATCTTCAAAGATTCGTTCAAGCCGCTGGTGCCGGAATTCGAACACGTGAAGTTCGGCGATCTCGACGCGCTCGACCGCGCACTGCCCGGCGCGGCCGCGTTTATCGTCGAACCCATCCAATGCGAGGGCGGCGTCATCTTGCCGCCCGACGGCTACCTCAGAGGCGTGCGCGAACTTTGCGACAAGCACAACGCGCTCTTCATCGCTGATGAAGTGCAGACCGGGCTCGGGCGCACCGGCTACCTTTGGGGAGTCGATCACGAAGGCGTCGTGCCGGACATCATCACGGTCGCCAAGGGACTATCCGGCGGTGTTGTGCCGATCGGTGCGACGATCGCGCGGCCCGACGTATGGATGCAAGCATTCGGCAAATCGCCGCTCGTTCACACCTCGACGTTCGGCGGCAATCCGCTCGCCTGCACGGCGGGGCTCGCGGCGCTCGGCGTGTTGAAGGAAGAACGGCTCGTCGAACGAGCGCGCACGATGGGCGTCTATCTGCTCGAAAAGGCGCGAGCATTGCAGGCGCGCATGCCCGATGTCATCGCCGAAGTGCGCGGCCGCGGGCTCGTCGTCGGGGTCGAACTGACGAGCGAGGGTTACGCGGGCGTGATCATTCCGGAGTGTCTCAAACTTGGCATGACCGCAGCATATACGCTGAACGAACAGCGCGTGATCCGGCTCGAACCGCCGCTCATCGTCACTGAAGCCGAAATCGATGAAGGTATGGCTATCTTCGCACAAGGAACGGCGAAGGCCAAGGAAAAATTGGGGGTCCTCAATGGCCGATGAACATCCGCTACGGCCGCGCCGGTCGAGATCAACTCGGCCGCTTCCTTTTTATGCCCGACTCGGAAATCGCCCGGGGCCGGAAGTCTGAAAGGCCTCGAGTAATTTCGCCATGCCGTACGTCGAAACCGCAATAGATATCGCCGCGCCGCGGCGGAAGATCTACGAACTGGCGAAGGACATGGAACGCTACGCCGAGTTCATGCCCGACGTCGAGTACGTCCACATCGTTCGCCGCGACGGCAAGAAGACTATAACGCGTTGGAAGACGCTCGTCGAAGAGGCGCCCATCGAATGGACGGAAGAAGACGTGTTCGACGACGAGCACACGCGCATCGACTACCGGTTATTGGATGGCGATCTCGACAAATTCGAGGGTTTCTGGACATTTGAGGAACACGATGGCGTGACGCACGTGGTCCTCGCAGTGGACTACGACTTCGGTGTGCCCACGCTCGCCGAGCTGATCGGACCCATCCTTCACAAGAAGGTTGAAGAGAATTCTCTCATGATGCTGCGGGCGCTCAAAGCCAAGAGCGAAGGGCCGGAGGGCCGCGTCGGGTAATAATAACCGAGGTCGCACTTCGGGTCCGGTCGGCAAAGAGCTGGCCGGTATCCTGATTGCCAATGCACGCGAAACTCTCGAGGCGGCACGCTCTTTGCGCAAGTTCGGGTTCCTCATCCACCCGCTGTCGTACGACGATGTCCTGCGGTACGAACCAAAGGCAGTCGGCAAGGGCATGCCGCTCATCAAAAAGATCCTCGAGTGGATGCCGGCCTACAAGGTCTCGACGATCACCGGCGTTCGTAGCCTGACCGGCGAGGAGATCGAAGGGTTTTTCATCGGCACGCCGCTGCTTCCCGAGCAGTGGCTTGAATTGCCGCGAGAAGAGGCCATGGCGCGCGTGATCGCCGGCGCCAATCTTGCCGCCGAGCTCGGCTGCGACATCGTCGGCCTAGGCGGCTTCACCGCAGTCGTCGGCGACGGCGGCGTGACGGTGGCTGAGAACTGCCCCATCGCCGTCACGACCGGCAACTCGTATACCATTGCTTCGGCCATCCAGAGCTTGCTGCGCGGGGCGCGCGAGATGGACATCGATCTCTCCACCGCGAGCGCAGCAGTCATCGGCGCCACCGGCAGCATCGGCTCGGCGTGTGCGCAGATCCTGGGGAACAAGGTCGCCCGTCTCACGCTCGCTGCGCGCAACGCCACTCGCTTGAAGAATCTTCGGCACGCCATGCAGCCCCACGTCAGCGCCATGCTCGACTGCACGACCGATGTGGCCGACGCCGTTCGCAACGCCGACATCGTCCTGACCGCGACTGCCGCAACCTCGTGCATCGTCGAGCCGGAAGACCTGCGGCCCGGCGCAGTCGTGTGCGAGGTCTCGCTGCCGCACGACGTTTCGCGCCGCGTCGCGTCCGAGCGGCCGGACGTGCTCGTCACCGAAGGCGGAAACATCCGCGTGCCGGGCGATCCGAATTTCAACTTCGACTTCGGTCTGCCCGATGCGGTCGCGCTTGCGTGCATGTCCGAGACCATGATCCTCACCCTCGAAAATCGCATCGAGAATTTTTCGCTCGGTCGCGGCATCAATATCCACAAGGTCCTCGAGATCGAACAGCTGGCGGCAAAGCACGGCTTCGTCTTGGCCGGCATGCGCGCGTTCGACAAGCCGGTCACCGAAGAGAAGATCGCGAAGACGCGGATGCTCGCGCGGGCTGCGCGTGCGGCGCGATCCACCAACGGCCACGCGATTTCGGTCGATCAGGTCCGCCCGCTGCCGGCGGTGCAATGAAGAAAGTCGTCTCGGTCAGCCTGGGATCGTCGTCGCGCGATCACCGGGTGGAGACTCAGTGGCTCGGCGAGACGTTCGACATCCGGCGCATCGGCTTCGACGGATCGCTCGACCGCGCCATCGCAGCCTTGCGCGAACTCGACGGCACCGTCGATGCCATCGGGCTTGGCGGCATCGACGTCTACCTTTATGCCGGCACCAAGCGCTTTGCGATGCGCGACGGCCTGCGCATGCTGGAGGCGGTGAAGATCACGCCGGTGGTGGACGGCAGCGGGCTCAAGAACACGCTCGAGCGCGAGACCGTGACCTACTTGCAAGAGAACGGGATCGTCGACTTTCGCGGTTTGCCCGTGTTGATGGTGAGCGCGCTCGATAGGTTTGGGATGGCGCAAGCGCTCGTGGCCGCCGGTGCCGACGTGATGTTCGGCGATTTCATCTTCGCGCTTGGTATCGACAAACCGGTATCGTCGCTGAGCGAATTCGAAGCGCTCGCCGAGAAGTATCTGCCCGATGCGTGCAAGCTGCCGTTCCAATTCTTCTATCCAACGGGAAAAAAGCAAGACCGGCCGCCAGAGCCGAAGTTTCCGGAATACTATGCGCGCGCGGCCGTCGTGGCGGGCGATTTCCACTTCATCCGCCAGAACATGCCCGACGATATGCGCGGCAAGACCGTGCTCACGAATACCGTCACATCTAAAAACGTGGAGGAGCTTCGCGTTCGCGGCGTCGCGCGGCTCGTCACAAGCACGCCCGAGCTTGGCGGCCGCTCCTTCGGCACAAATGTGATGGAGGCGGCGCTGCTCGCACTGCTAGGCAAGCGTTGGGACGAAGTCGCAGAAAGCGACTACGTCGACTTGCTGCGGCGCCTGCAATTCCGCCCGCGCATCAAGGAATTGAATCCGGTCGGCATAACATCGACCGTTACCAGCTAGCTATCTTGGAGAAACGATGAACGAGAGAGAGACCCTGCTCACCGAAGACGGCCTGCGCAAACTCGAAGCCGAGCTTGACGACTTGAAGACCGTCCACCGCAAAGAAGTCAACGACCGCATTCGCCAAGCGAAAGAATTCGGCGACATCTCTGAAAATGCGGAGTACGAGGACGCGAAGCAAGAGCAAGCCTTCGTCGAAGGCCGCATCCTAAAACTCGAAGTGATGATCCGCAGCGCGCGCATCATCGAAGAAAGCGAAGGCGGCGGTGACGAGGTCCACCTCGGCAGCACGGTCAAGATCAAGAACATGAACACCGGCGCCGATCTCGACTACACCATCGTGGGCTCCACGGAAAGTGATCCGCTCAACGCGAAGATCTCCAACGAATCCCCGATCGGCATCGCGCTCATCGGCGCCAAGCCCGGCCAGACGCTCAACGTCGCCACGCCGGGCGGCGAGATCCAACTCAAGATCCTGTCCATCAGGGGCAATCGGAAGACCGGCGCAAAAGCGAAGGCAAAATGAGCCGGGAGCCCGAGCTCGGCGCCACCGAAGCCGAACTCATCAAGGCCAGGCGCGCCAAACTCGAAGGGTTGCGCGCGCTCGGATTGGATCCGTTCGCGCACACCGTCTATCACAGGTCTCACACGGCGGCAGCGCTGCGCGAGGAGTTCGATCGTCTCGGTCCGAGCGAACACTCCGGCGCATCCGTCTCTGTGGCCGGGAGGTTGGGCAACCTTCGGCGCATGGGCAAGAAAGTGGCGTTTGGCGACCTGGCGGATCAATCCGGGCGAATCCAAGCGTTCTTCAGCGCCGCCGATCTCAGCGACGCATTCGCGCTCGTAGATGCGTTGGATCGCGGCGACGTGATCGGCGTAACGGGCGAGCCGTTTCGCACCAAGACCGGTGAGCTCACGATCGGCGCGCGCGAACTCGTCGTCCTTGCGAAAAGCCTGCGGCCTTTGCCGGAAAAATTTCACGGTCTGACCGACGCCGAAACGCGCTATCGCCGGCGCTACGTGGACCTCATCGTCAACCGGCCGGTTCTCGACACGATGCTCTTGCGCAGCAAGATCATCTCGGGGATTCGGCGCTACCTTGACGATCGCGGTTTCTCAGAAGTGGAAACGCCGACCCTGATGAGCGTGGCCGGCGGCGCGAACGCACGGCCGTTTGTCACGCATTCAAATGCGCTGGACATTCCGCTGCAGCTGCGCATCGCCACGGAGCTGAACCTCAAGCGCTGCATCGTCGGCGGCATGGAAAAGGTCTACGAAATCGGACGGACGTTCCGCAACGAAGGCATCGACCGGACGCACAACCCCGAGTTCACCATGCTCGAGCTGTACGAAGCGTACACCGATTTTGAAGGCATGCTCCAGCTATCGCAAGACCTGATCTTGCACGTCGCCGCCGCCGCGGGCATTCGCGGCGAACACGAATTCGCGGACGGCAAGATCAAGCTGCAGGCGCCGTTCGCCCGCATCGAATTTCTCGAGGCGATGAAGCGATTCGGCGGGCTCGAGCGCGAAGACGTGCTGGTGGAAGAACGCGCGAGGGCCGCGGCCCTTGCGGCGCGCGTCGACGTCGGACCTAAAGACAGCCACGCGCACGTCATCGACAAGCTCTTCGAAAAGTTCGTCGAACCGCATCTCAACGATCCGACCTACGTGCTCTTCTATCCGGTCGCGCTGTCGCCGCTGGCCAAACGCAAGCCAGGTGACCCGGAGCTCGTGGAGCGTTTCGAACTGTTCATCGCGCGCATGGAAGCGGCGAACGCATTCTCGGAACTGAACGACCCCGATGATCAGCGAGCGCGATTTGCCGCGCAGGCCCGCGACCGCGCTGCGGGAGACGCCGAAGCGCCCGAACCCGATTGGGATTTCGTCCACGCGCTGGAATACGGCATGCCTCCGACCGGCGGCATCGGCATCGGCATCGACCGGCTTGTCATGTTGTTGACGGGCCAGACGTCGATCCGAGACGTGCTGCTGTTCCCACTGCAAAAACCAGAGGCGTCGAGCTAGCCGCACGTCGATGGAACCGAAGTCGCGCACCATCGCGCTCGTCGTGGAATACGACGGATCCTACATGCACGGCATGCAGAAGCAATCGGAGTTGCCCACCGTCGCCGGCGCCCTTGAGGCTGCACTGGGCACGCTGCTCGGTCAGCCTGTTCGGGTCGTGAACGCAGGGCGCACGGATGCCGGAGTGCATGCGACGGGCCAAGTCGTCTCGTTCGTAACCGAATCTGGGGCGGATCTGTATAGAATGCCCGTGGCGCTTAGCGCGATGCTTCGCAGCGCGCACATCTCGGTCGTGCGCGCCGTCGAGCGGGCCCCGGGTTTTTCCGCTCGCGGTTCGGCGCTTGCGCGAACCTACCGTTATCGCGTCCTCAATCGTCCTGCGCCGTCGCCGTTGCACGAACATCGCGCGTTTCACATCGGCGCACACCTGGACCTCGATAGGATCAAAGCGGCGGCAAACGCGCTTGTCGGTGAACACGACTTTGCGGCGTTCTGCGCGACGACGCCAGTGCGCGGCGGAACCCGGCGCACGGTCACGTCGCTCGCCGTCGAACGCGAACGCGACTTTATCGAGCTCTGGATCACCGCCGACTCGTACCTGCATCACATGGTGCGCATCATCGTCGGCACGCTCGTCCAGGTCGGACGTGGGCAGCGCGATCCGGACGATATGTTGCGGCTGCTCGAGCCGGCTATGCGCGCCGACGCCGGATTCACGGCTCCGGCCCACGGATTGTATCTCGAGCGCGTGCACTACACCGACCCTTTGTGACTTCTGAAGCGGCGAGGTAGTGATAGAAACGCACCGGACGTTCCAACCACCTGATCGGCGCAATTGCCCGAGCCAGTGGATAGCACGTCCGGTGCTCGCTATTCGTTTGCTTAGGTTGCGACCAACACGCCTTCGGCGGCTGTTTCGATAAGGTTTGCGACCGCACGTGGGTTCGATACGTAAATCGCGTGACTACCAGGGACCTCCGTCGTGGTCGAACCGGCGCGTTTGGACATGAACTGCTGTGCCGGCAGCGGGATCGTCTTGTCGTCTGTGACGAGCAGGTGCCAACTAGGCTTTGTCTTCCACGCTGGATCAGTGATCTGGCCGGCAAGCGCATCCACGCCCCACGGCACCTGTGAGTTGGCCATGAACTCGGCCGTGTTGGCATCCACGTCGCCCGCGAACGCGGCTGGAAATTTGGCCTTATCCAAGAAAAGGAACCCGTCCTTTGAGCGATAGGGCGGGATTCTGGACGACGCTGACATCGAAACCGTCTTCCTTGAGGATTTTGTAGACGCCCATCCAGCCTTAGCCGTCTACGAAGCCGCCGTGCACTAACACAACGCTGAGATTGTTCGGCATTTTCCTACCCTTTCCGAGGTAGCTCGAACCTAGGGTAACCCTTAGTATAGCCACAACCCGGCCGATTTCAAGTGGAAGTTTTTCCACGTCGATGACGGGCCCCACGCTCCGATGAATAACGTTGGCCTAGCTCGAAGCCGCCGACATAGTGAGTGCGCCAGATCCACATCCCGGCGGGATTCCTCCGGAGCTCTTGCCGCCCGGGTATCGAATTGTCGCGGTGCAAAATAACCCCAGCGAATCCGGCGCGCCCGGCCAAATTCCGGACGACAACCGAAACGCAAAAAACAATCAGGTCAAGGCGGGCGCCGCGGGCATAGGTCTCACCCTACTCGCATGGTGGGCGAAGGTCAAAGGCCTGCTCTTCCTGCTCCTCAACTTCAAATGGATCGCCATCGCCGGAAAGCTGCTGCTTTCGGGCGGGTCGCTGATCGTAAGCATCTGGGCGTGGTCGCTCCTCTTCGGCTGGCCGTTCGCGACCGGATTCGTTCTGCTCATCCTCGTGCACGAAATGGGTCACGTGATCGCGATGTATTGGCGCGGCATCAAGGCGAGCGTGCCGATATTCATACCGTTCTTCGGCGCGTTCGTCGCCATGCGCGAGATGCCGCCCAACGCGCGCGTCGAAGCCGAGGTGGCGATCGCGGGCCCGTTGTTGGGAACGGCGGGAGCAGCCGTGTGCTACATCGTCGGCGCGCAGGGCGGCGGCAAGATCTGGTTCGCGCTCGCATCGGCGGCTTTCTTCATCAATTTGTTCAACATGCTGCCCGTCATACCGCTGGACGGGGGCAGAGTCGTCGGCGCACTTTCGCCGAAGCTGTGGGTGGCGGGCCTCGTGGCAATCGTCGCGATGACCATCATCTGGCACGGCGCCGGTTTGCTGTTCATCGTGTTGATCGTCGCGTTGTCGTGGCGACGCATTCTGTCTGCGTTTCATCCGGATCAAGCGACGGACCCTTACTACGAAGTGCCGTCCGGCGAGCGCCTTGCGATCGGTCTCGCATACTTCGGTCTGGCCGGATTACAGGCTATTGGTTGGCACATCGCGGGTATCGCCGTCGGCACGTCGTGACGAGTGCGCATTCAAGAAATCGTGGTCGAAGTGTCCGGCATGAGGAATTCGGATTGCGAGAAACGCGTCTCCGACACGTTGATGGCTGTGTCCGGCGTGCGTGCAGTCCGCGTCAGCTTTGCCGAGGGACGGGCGGTGGTCTCCGGCGATCCCGATATCGCGACTCCCGATGTGCTCTCCCATGCGATCGGCGTCGCGGGCTACGTGCCCGGAGAAGTTTGGTTCGCCGAGTAGCGGCGTCCGGTATGGACGAATCGGCCTTATCCGACGTGCTCGAGGTAGTACAGGGCTCCGAACGCGAGAATCAACGCGGTGACGGGCAAGAACAATCGCCGCACGCTTCGCAGAGGCTGAATCCAGTCTGACGTGGCGAGGAAGACGACGATCGCGGGTACCAGCATCACAATAGCCAGCTGAAAGATGTGTGCTGCCGTGTCTTCGTCTGCTTGAGGCGGCTGCATGTAGCCGCTAACAACCATCAGCAGCGCTAGAAGCGATAACACGACCAGAAGTGTATAGCTTGCGCGATTGTAGACCGTCCTGCATAGCGAACTGACCCACGAGCCAAGCGGCGCAAACTTGACTTGGGCGCCTTGCGTCACGTATGATAGCGAGGTTCGCCATGCGCGTACGCGCAGGCTTCCATTGTCGATTTAAGGCTGTCAGCAACGAATGCGAACTCCTCTGCTCGCGAAGAACGACGTCAACCGGACATGGTATGTCGTCGATGCTCAAGGCAAGACCCTCGGCCGCCTGGCCACTCGGATTTCTCGCGTGCTTCAGGGCAAGCACAAGCCGGACTACACCCCGCACGCCGACACCGGCGACTTCGTGGTCGTCGTCAACGCCGAGAAGATCCACCTCACCGGCAAAAAGTGGACCGACAAGATCTATTACAAGCACTCGCAATATCCGGGCGGCATGACCGAGCGCACGGCCGGCGACATCCGCACGAAGCACCCCACGCGCCTCATCGAATACGCGGTGCGCGGAATGTTGCCGGTGAACCGTTTGCGCGCCAACCGTTTGAAACGTCTGCGCATCTTCGTCGGCGCCGAGCACGAACATGTCGCGCAGCAACCTAAGGAATTGAAGACAGACTGATGGCCCACACCATAGGCAATATCCACGGCGGAACCGGCCGCCGCAAGCGCTCCGTTGCGCGCGTGCTGCTCACGCTCGGCAAGGGCGCGATCAAAGTCAACGACCGCCCCGCGGAAGAATACATGGGCCGCGCCACGCTGATGCAGATCATCCGGCAGCCGCTCGAAGCCACGAACAGCGTCGAACGATTCGACATCACCGTCAACGCGCACGGCGGCGGACTCACCGGACAAGCCGGCGCCATTCGTCATGGCGTTGCGCGCGCGCTCGTGCAGATGGACGAAACGCTGCGCCCGGTGTTGCGCAAAGCCGGCCTCCTCACGCGCGACCCGCGCGAAAAAGAGTCCAAGAAATACGGCCGCAAGCGCGCCCGCAAGCGCTTCCAGTTCAGCAAGCGCTAGACTCACAGATCTTGAAAAATCGAGCCGGCCTTCGTGGCCGGCTTTTTCTTATCGCGCCGTGCTGTTCGCGGGTGTGCCGCGCTTCTTGTCCGCGTACATGGCGCGGTCTGCAGCCGCCACAAGGTCGGCTTTGTTATCGGCTTCTCGCGGATAAACGGCGATGCCGGCCGACATCTCAATGGGGATAGGCGGGAAGCCCGCGTCGTTGCGCTGTTCCACTTTACGCCGCAACCGGCTGAGCAGCAAGCGCGCGCCGCCTTCATCGGCTTGGGGTAGGATCACCAAGAACTCGTCGCCGCCATACCGCCCGGCTATGTCGGTGGTGCGCAGGCACGACGTCACGGCGTTGGCGACGAATCGCAGCACTTCGTCGCCGGCCTGATGGCCGAAGTTGTCGTTGAAGCTCTTGAAATTGTTGAGATCGAGAAGGACGATCGCGAGTGGAAGTCCGGCGCGTTCGGCGCGCGCGATCTCGTGGTCGAGGCGCTCTTGCAGATAACGGTGGTTGGAAAGACCAGTGAGCGAATCTTCGTTGGCGCGGTCTTTCGCTCGGCCGTATAGCCGGGCGTTGCGCACCCCGATGGCGATCTGATTGGCCACCGTCTCGAATATGTTGACCTCGTCGGCGGAAAAGATCCGCGTCTCCGACGTGGCGTTGACGGAAAGCATGCCGATGACGCGGTTCTCGACGACGAGCGGCAAAAACGCTCCCGAACGCAACCGGCGCTCGCGTATCCAATCGCGATAGTCGCCCATGAGCGGGTCGCTCTCGAGATCGTCGCTGGCGACGGCTTTTCGCTCGAACACGACTTCCGCGAGTGCCGAACGCCGCCGGACCGGGAGTTTCGCGCCGACCGTCACGGGAACGTCGTCCGTTCGGAATTCCGCGGCGATCTCCAACTGCGTTTGATCGTCGGACAAGATGTCCACTGCGACCCGTTCCACGCGCAGTCCCTTTGCGATGCTGCGCACGGCGGTGTGCAACAAGCGGTCGAGATCGAGCGTGCCGATTGCAGCTGCGGAGACGCTGTTGATGAGCTTTAGCTCGTCGTGGCGCCGTTCGAGGTTTTGCGAGTGCCGCTCGAGTTCTGCCTTCGCTAGGTCGAGCGCCGCGAGGCGGTCGGTGGCCGACGTGTATTGTCTGGCGTTCGACAACGCGATGGCGCATTGATCGGCAAACGCCGCAACGACTCGGCGGTCGCGGCTGGAGAATCCGTCGAGCTGCGGGCTCTCGATGCTGAGCACGCCCAGGACTTGGTCGCCAAAAGTGAGGGGATAGGCGAGCAGCGATCGGATATCTGCCGCGCCGGCGATATACCGCGCATCGCGCGCGACGTCGGCGGCATATGCCATCTCGCCGCTTTGCGCGACCACGCCGACGATGCCCTCGCCAATCGCCAGCGGCGCCTTGCGCGCCGCGTCGGCATCGTAGCCGAGCAGCGCTTTGAGCACCAACGCCTGCGGCTCGCCCTCCAATGTGAAAATGGAGAGATAGTGGTAGCCGAATTGTTCGCGCAGCAGCGAGAGGATGGCGGCGTAGTCGACGTCGAGGCGCGAGACAAGCGCCCGGCTCACGCGCGCGAGAAATGCGTAGTCGTCGATGCGTTCGCGCAATGCTCGCGCCGCGCGGGCTCGCTGCAGCGCCGCGGTGGCCTGATCGGCGAAGAGCTGCGCAAGGCGCAGTTCGCTTGGACTCAAGCGGACGCTTCGCTCGCAGCCGTATAGCGCCAGGCAGCCGACGAGCTGGCCCCGATAGACGAGCGGCGCGAGCGAGACCGATGTGACGCCTTCGCGGGCAAGCAAGTCGCCTTGACCTATCGCGTCGAAACGCTCAGCGTTGAAGAATCGGTCGGTGGGCGGATCGCCGAAAAGCAAGCGCAGCGCCTCGCCGTCGATGACGCGCAGCGCGCGGAACTCATCGGAAAGACCAAAATCCGCCGCAGCTTGGAACTGGCCAAGTTCGTCTTCAAGAGCGATGCTGGCGGCATCGGCATGGAAGACCGCAGCCGCTTCGGCGACGATGGCGGACATGACCCGCTCGAGCTCGGTATCCGACGACGTCAGCGTGGCCAAGCGATGAAGGACCGTCATCTCTTCGGTCCGGCGGCGCTCCTCCCGGAATATTCCGGCGTTTTGGATGGCGGTGGCGGCATGTTCTGCTACTTCGAGCAGCAATTCGATTTGATCGGCGCCGTACGCGTCCTTTCGCGACGACTGCACGCACATGACGCCGATGATGCGGTCGCGCAGTTTCATCGGTACGATCAGCGCGGATTCTTTGCGCGGTTCGAGCGCGTCGCGTTCCGGCGAAGAAGGCGGATGAATCATCGAGCCGCTCTCGATGATAAGCGGCCTGCCGCTGCTATAGACGTCGAGTGCCGCACCATCGAAGGGCGGAGGCCCTTCTATGTGAAGCCGCGTTCCGCAATCGATGGCGTATTCGGTGCGCAATTCGCCCGAATCGCCGGCGGCGACGGCCACGAAGAGCCCGGGTGCGTCCATCAGCCGACGGATCTGGACGTGGATGGCGGCGAAGAGCGATTCGAGGTCGAGTTCGCCCGCGAACGCGGCCGCGCTGTCAAGCAGCGTGGCTAGCCGGTCTGCGCGGTCGAGCGCTTGCGAAGTGCGCCGGGCAAAATCCAACGACGCGGCCGCCAGGCGGACGGCAGCGATGGATACGAGATCGGTGGTCGCGTCGAAGACGCGGGCATTTTGATAGGCACAGAGGATGAAGCCGAGCGAGCGGCGGCCTCTATCGAGGCGCAATGCGAGAAGCGAGACCGCATTCAGGCGGTTTGCCGCCGCGCCGATCGGACCCGAAAGGGTGGCAGCATCGGGCACGGTGACACTCACTCTGCCGAATGGGAGCACTTCAGCGAGGTCTTCGACGGAAACGGACCGGCCCTGCGGCGGCGTTTCGCCGGACGCGGCGACGGCCGCCGGTGCATAAGCGCCCGCGCTCTCGTCGAGGATATAGACTTCGACGACCCGGCAATCGAGCAGCGAGAGCACCGCCCACGCGACGTCGCTCGCAGCCTGGCGGCCTGCCTCATCGAGCGCCGCCGGCGCAGCATCAACGGGGCCGCCCGCTACGTCCGGGCGGCTCACTTTCCTTGCGGCCTCTTATCCATGGAGTTCGTAAACGGAGATCGGCGCCGCTTTTCCCTTGATGCGCGCCATGCGGCGGGTGGTGGTGAGGAGGCCCTTGATCTTGTTGAACGTTCCCTCATCGGCGAGGATCTGATTCGGCTCGGCGATCGCTTGCAAGCGGCTTGCGAGATTGACGGCGTCGCCGATGACTGTGTATTCAAGCCGGCGCTCGGAACCGATGTGGCCGGCGACGACGTCGCCCGTTGCAAGGCCGATGCTCACCGAGAGCGGCCACGTCACGCCCGGCTGGGCGTTGAGAAGGTGGACTTGCTCGAGGATCTGGCGCGCTGCGGTCACCGCTCGTCGCGCATCGTCTTCGGCCGGTATCGGCGCGCCAAACACGGCCATGATGCCGTCGCCGTAGAACTTGTCGAGCAGACCGTTGTTCGCGAAAATGACGTTCACCACCGGCGCCAAATACCGGTTGAGAAGTTCGACGACTTCTTCCGGCATGAGGCGCTCCGATAGTTCCGTGAAGCCGCGGATATCGGCGAAGAGCATGGTGGCGGTTTGGCGGGTGCCGCCGAGCACGACGGAGTCGGGATCTTTCATGAGATCGCCGACGACGTGAGGCGCGAGGTAGCGGGAGAAAGATCGCGCGATGGCGCGGCTCTTCTCCTCGTGCATCAAATTCTCGGCCTCGAGCGCGCGGCTATCGGTCAAATCGTTGAGCACGACAGCCGTGCCCATGCCGCCGTTGGCAAGATCGCGAATGCGGAAAAACGTGATCTGCAGGACGATCGGACCGCGGATGAAGTGGGATCCGGCGATCTCGGTTTGGAGCCGCGCGTCGGTGCCTGCGCGGTACTGGTCGAGCAGCGCGGTGAAACCGGGGAGCCATGTGTTGAGCAGGCGCGCGTGCCGGCCGACGATCGTGGTGGCCGACAGGCCGAACGTCATTTCCGCCGCCCGGTTGAACTGCACGATGTTCTGCTGCGCGTCTAACACCACAACGCCGGACGCGATGGATTCGAGGATCTCGTCGTTTTGCGTCTTGGTGGACGAAAGTTTGCCAAAGCTCTCGCTCAGGTCTTCGTAGAGGCGTGCGTTGTCGATGGCGACCGCGGCTTGGTCGGCGATGGTCGAAAGCAGTTCGGGGTCGTGATGCAGCACGGTGTCCGTGCGGATCCGCGAATCGACGTACAGCGCGCCGATGACGCCTTCTTTGCCTTTGATCGGCACGCAGACGATCGACCGGATGTGGAGCGAGCGGATGGTCGCGGTTACGGTGATGTCGCGTTCGTCCAGTGCGTCGGTGGTGGCGATGGCTTCGCCGCGGTCGAGCACACGATCGACGACGGAGCGGCTTACCGCGAATTCGGGCCGTTCGACGAGGGCTGCGTCAAGATTCCTGACAGCTCGGAATTCCCTGCGGCCGCCGGCCGGATCGGGCACGACGATGAGCCCGCGCTCGGCGTTTAACGCCTCGACCGAAAGGTCGACGATGAGCTGCAGCAGAGCCGGCAATTCGCGGACGGAGTTGATGGCCTTGCCGGTGCGGACGATCGTGTCGGCCCGCCGGCGCTGCTGGTCGAGTTCATCGTCCAGACGTTGTGCGCGTGTGGACGCTACCTTGCCCTCGAGGTCGCGCGCCCGCACCTCGCGGCGCGCCTCGGCAAGCAACTCGATGAGTTTGGCGGCACTGCTCGTGCCGGGCACAGCGGGCCCGTCGGCGAGGTGGCGCGCGCCATCCAACGCCTCATCGAGGCGGGACGAAATTCGCGCCCACGGGTTATCGCGCCGGTCTTGGTCCATATAATTGATATCATCGGCATTGAGCACGAATACGGCAAGGGTCCGGGGTTTCAATCCGGCGATTTTCCCTCATGTTTGAAGCGTGGGACGCGGGTTTGGCCGTTCTCCGGACGCAGGACGGCCGCCCGCGCCGCATATCGTATCGGAACCGCACATTCTTCCGACTTGGAGGCGCAGATGTCGCAGACCGGATTTGACGCCGTCGAACGGGGCCTAGCGTTTGCGAAAGCGCGCGCGGTCGTGCTCGCAGCCGATGCGACGAACGCCCGTACGCCTGGATTCCAACCCGTCGACATCGCCCCGGATGGCGAACGTTTTGGAGGCCTGGTCGTTCGCGCGCTCGATGCTTCGGGAACGTCAGGCACGATCGAGCGCTCCATGGCCGCATCGGCGCAGAATTCGATACAATATCGCGCGCTTGCCGATCAAGAACGCGCGATGCTTCGCGAGTTCAAGTCGGCTGCGGAAGAGGCGCGCCGGTGACCGACGCAGCTTTCGACATCGCCGCGGACGGCATGGCGGCGGAACGGTCGGCCATGGACGTCATCGCCCGGAATCTTGCCGGCGGAGGTTCGGCCGGCGCCGCTCGCAATGGCGAAAGCAACGGCGACTCTTCATTTGTACCCGCATCATTTTCGAATGCGCTCGACGACGCGCTCTCATCAGCCGATCCCATCGACATCGAGATGCCGTTCGCAAACGCGATGCCGGAAATGGAAACGGCAGATATGTCGTCGCAGAACTCGCAGAATGCGCGGTCGGACGGCGATCCAATCGGTCAGATGATCGCGCTTGTCGCCACTGGCCGCGCGTACGACGCCGACGTTGCTGCGCTGCAGGCGGCCAAACAGATGGACGTCGAGGCGTCGGACATCGACAAGTTCTGAAGGGAACGCGAATCATGTTTGCAGGATCGCCGGCCGCTATCCAAGCCATACCCGCCGTGCCGTCGTCCGCCGGGCCGGAAGCAGGATACGCCGGCAATGCCGGCGCGGATGCAAGTTTTGCGGCGATGCTTGCCTCGATGACCGATAGCGCGGCGGGCGCGGTGGTCGCGGCCGATCGATCTGCGGCGATGCTCGCTTCCGGCGGCGGCGATGTGGCGGCGGCCGCGATCGCACGCGCGAAAGCCGATGTCGCACTTGAAATCGCGTCCGTCGCGGCATCGCGCGTGAGCTCGGCTATAACCTCGCTGCTCCAGACACAAAGCTAGCAGAAGCGTGCTTGCCGAACTGCCGCAATCGTTGCCGGCGCTCACCGGCCGGGCGCTTGCGTGGATAGAGCGGCGGCGCGTCTCGATGTTCGTAACCGTGCTCGCCGTCGCCGCGGCCGGAATCGCGGCGGCATTCGCGGCACGATCGTACGGCGATGCCGCGCTATTCGAAGCGCCGCTGCATCCCTCGCAGGCGCGCGAAATCCAGAGTGCGCTCACGCTCTGGAACGAAACGTATTCTTCCGATGCGGCCGGCACGCAAGTGTACGTGCCTGCCACGCGCCGTAGGGACGTCCTGCTGCGGCTCACGCTGGCAGGTCTGCCGCGTCCGTTCGTGCCGACCTCAGCCGATATGCTCGCCGAACCGGCGAGCGCGATGACGCCGCGATCCCAGCTCGACGACCGCCGGCGCATCGGCATCGCAGGCGATCTCACCGAGACCCTCCGGCGCATCTCCGGCGTCGCCGACGCAAACGTCATCCTCACTCCTGAAGCCGACGATCCGTTCGCGCTGGATCCCGCGACGCCGCCAAGCGCGGCGGTGCAAGTCATATTGCAGCCAAATGCGCATCTGGAGCCGCGCGTCATCGATGGCATTCGACGGCTCGTGGCCGCAGCGGTCGCCGGTCTGACTCCCGAGCACGTGACCGTGACCGATTCCGACGGCGCGTTGCTCGACGGCGCCGCGATTCAAGATCCGTCCGCGTCGCGGGAAACAAGATTGCAGTCGTCGGTCCAAAGCGCGCTGGACGCGGTGCTCGGTTCCGGCGCGAGCGTCGTGCGCGTGCGAGTCGTCACCGCAGGCGCCGACGTTTCGCTTCAGTCAACACGAATCACGCCGCACGGTTTGCTCGATGCCGATGCCGGCCGCGAACACGGACATGAAGCCGCGCGGATCTTCGACAAAGAACGGCACGTTCAGCACTATGCCTACGACACCGACGTCGAACGCCGCACCACGGCGGCGGATTCGGTCCGCCGCATTTCGGTGGCCGTCATTTTGGACGCTCGCCGCGTCGATTCTAGCCGGCGCGACGACGTCGCCGGGCTCGTCCGCGCGGCGGCGGGCGCGGACCTCGGCGCGGGCGACACGGTCGTCGTCGCGATGTTGCCGTTCGCCACGCGCCCGTCATCGGACAAGATCGTGCCGGCCGCATCGCAATCGCGTCCGCTGTCGGCGCTCATCGCGATTCCCGCAGCGGCGGCGTGCGCGCTTGCGATGGCAGGCGCATTCTTGCGCCGGCGTCGCGAAATGGACACGCCGCCTGTTCCGGCAGCGGCGCGCGATGAGAATCGTACGCCCGATTTGGGCGCGAGGATCGGCGCAGAGACGCCGCGCACCGTGGCGTACTTGATGAGCGGCATGCCGCCGGGTCTTCGCGCGCGCGTGTTGCTTGAATTCGATCCCGAGCGGCGAAGTGCGATCGAAGCCTGCATCGCCGAGTGGAGCGATGATCGATAGCGGTTTCGTGCCGCTCGTGCCGCGGCGGCTTGTGGGAGGGCAAGCATCGCTTGCTCCGTCGGATGTAGGAGAGCAAGCATCGCTCGCTCCGCCGGATGTAGGAGGGCAAGCATCGCTTGCCCCATTTGCCGGCGAACGCCGGCGTGGACCAAGTCTCACTCCCATCAACACGGAACCGGACGAGATTCGCATTCGCGCGGCAGCCGTCGAATTGGCCGCTGCGGCGTGCGCGCGCGCACTGCGTTATGCGGTCGACAGAAATCCACGCCTGCTCGCACGATTTGTCGACGACGCATTGCGCGCCGCCGGAAGCCCGAAAACGGCGACGGTGCGCGTCGCGCCGCCTATGGCGGTCGCCGCAGCACGTTCCACTGAACACGACGTCGTTGCCGATCACGGGCTCTCGCCGGGCGATGTGTTTGTGGACTGCGATGCCGGCACGGTCGGCGCGACCATCGACGAACGCGCCGCGCGTCTGGTACGCGCCGCCGCATCGTGATCTTTCCGATGGACGAATCCGGCATCGACGGTTGGCAACGTCACGGGGTCGTGATCGGCGCTGCTCTTGGGTCGGTCGCCGTGCGAATGCCCGGATGCACGCCCGGATCGCTCGTCGCCGTTCAGGCCAGGTCGGGAGCCGCGTTGATTCACGTGCGCGCCGTGGATGGAGGGGTGGCGCAATGCGCACCGCTTGACGGGCGTGCCGAGTTCTCTCCTGGCGATCGCGCCTCGAGCATCGGCGCGCGAATAGGCGCGTTTGTCGGCGATGCGCTCTTGGGCGAATCGGTCGACGGCTGGGGTCGCGCGGATTCCGCGCGCGCCGCCCGGGCGCACGCAATCCGGGCGGAACGCAACCCGCCGCCGCCCGCGGACCGCGGCGTCATCCGCCGCCCGATGCGGACAGGCGTCGCGGCGATCGACGCCTTCGCCACCATCGGCTTCGGCCAACGCATCGCGCTGTTCTCCGGCGCGGGCGTCGGAAAGAGCACGATCGTGCGTCGGATCGTTCGCAGCGCGCCGGTGCATGCACGCGTCCTAGCGCTCGTGGGTGAACGCGGGCGCGAAGCGCGCGAGACTATCGATGCACTTCGCGAGAGCACGGCATGGGCATCGACAACCGTCGTCTGCGCACCGGCCGGCGCGCCGGCGCTCGAGCGAGTCGCCGCGCTGCACACCGCGACCTCTCAGGCTGAATGGCTTTGTGCGCGCGGGCTCGACGTGCTGCTGGTCGTCGACTCGATCACACGCGCGGCGCATGCGTGGCGCGAACTCGCGCTCGCCGGCGGCGAATCGGCAACGCATCGCGGCTACCCGCCCTCGGTCACGGCGAACTTGGCGTCCGTCGTGGAGCGAGCAGGTGCGCGCCGAACCGGCAGCATCACCGGGCTGTACGCCGTGCTCGTCGATGGCGACGATCTGCGAGAACCGGTCAGCGATGCTGTGCGCGGCATGCTCGACGGCCACATCGTGCTCGACCGCGGCCTAGCCGATGCCGGCCGGTACCCCGCCGTCGACGTGCTGCGAAGCCTCAGCCGGCTCGCGCCGGTCCTCATCACACAAGAGCATCGCGGCGATGCCGCCCTCGCCCGGCGCGCTCTTGACGCACTCGAGCGAGCTCAAGATCTCTTGGCCATCGGCGCGTATCGGCGGGGCGGCGACGCTTTGCTCGACGCCGCGCTGGACGCGCGCCCGTTGCTTGAGGCGCTGATCTTCGACGGCGACGGCAACACCGGTGAGCCGGACGTCGTGGCCGGATTGCACGCGGCCGTTGCTGGACTTCAGGCCTTTGCCGTGTGATACGGCCCAGCGGCGCTGAAAAACGGGAGAATGAGATGAGCATCGATCCATCTGCCATCACAAGCATCATCACCTACGTTCCGAAATTGTACGACACGAACGGCTCAGACGGCGCCGATGCCGCACAAGAAAGTGGTCCAACGGATGCGCCGGGCTTCGGCGACCTCGACGCGCTCGAACGCAGGTTCAATGCCATGATTGCTGATCTGTCCAAACAACTCGCCGCATTTGAAAGTTCGTTCACGCGCGCGATGGGCGAGCTCGTCAAAGGCTATCAATCGGCAACGCCGCCGTCGGGTCCGGTTCGACCCGTCAAGTTCGCGAGCACCATCGCCGACGCCGCCAAGCGCAACGAGATCGACCCCGCCCTGCTTTCCGCGGTGATCGGCCAGGAATCCGGCTTTCAGCCGCGCGCCGTTTCCAGCGCCGGCGCCATGGGGCTCATGCAACTGATGCCGGATACCGCTCGAGGGCTTGGCGTTCGCGATCCGTTCGATCCCGCACAAAATGTCGAAGGCGGCGCGAAGTATTTGCGCGGGCTCATCGACCGCTATCACGGCCGCCTCGATTACGCGCTCGCGGCCTACAACGCGGGTCCCGGTGCCGTCGACAAATACGGTGGCGTGCCGCCGTACCCGGAGACGCAGGCCTACGTGAAGAATATCCTCAGTTCGTACCGGAGCGCGGCCTTGACCACGTAATATCAGCAGGCGGCTTGACAATTCCGCGCTGCCACCGTTACACTCAAGTGAGAATGATTCTCGGTAATTACCGGCCGGTCACGTTCCCGACCGTTCGCGCTTTGATGAACGCGGCGTTGTCCACGTGCGTGCTTGTCGCAGGCTGCGGAGGCGCCCCCCCCCCCAACTCGTCCACTGCGCAAGCCACGCAGGGTTCGCGTTTGAAAGTGGCCGTGACATTCTCCACACTGGGAGCCATCGTCCAGGACGTGGGCGGCGATCTCATCGATGTCACGTCGCTCGTCCCCGTCGGCGCGGCGCCCGAGACCTACGAACCCACGCCGGCTGACCTCGTCGCACTCTCGCACGCCGACGTGGTCTTCGAAAACGGTAGTGGTCTTGAAGTATGGCTGGATAAGCTGCTGCGATCCGCCGGCGGCGACAAGCAGCCGGTGACGCTTTCGGGTTACAGCGATCTCTCGCATGCGCAGAACCCCCACTTCTGGCTCGATCCGCGCAAGGCTTCGGAATACGCCGCGAAGATCGCGCACGCACTCGAACAAGCCGATCCACGCCACGCAGCGGAATACCGCTTGCGTCTCAAGCAAACGCAGACGCGCTATGGCGCGCTCGATCGCTGGATCGCCCGCGAGATCGCCACCATTCCACCGGACCGGCGGGTCATGATCTGCTTCCACGACGCATGGTACTACTTCGACGAGCGCTACGGCATCCGCGACATCGGCGCGATCGAACCGTCGCCCGGCCAGGAACCGTCGGCCGGCGCGTTCGCCCAGCTCATCGCCAGCGCCAAAGCGAATCACGTGCGCGCGGTATTCGCCGAGCCGCAGTTCTCGCCGAAGCTCGCGAAGCAGCTCGCCGACGGAGCCGGCATCGTGACCGTCACCGACCTGTACGACGACACGCTCGGGGCGACGCCCGATCTTTCGACCTACGAAGGCTTGATGCGCTATGATGTCGCGCGCATCGTCGGAGCTTTGAACTCATGAAACTGAGCGAACAACACGATCACACCCACGTCGCACCGGAAATGGTGGATGTGCCGAACGACCATAGCCACGCTGTCGCACCCGGTGCCCCGCATCTGCACGCGCATAGCGGCCACCCGGACGGCAGCACGGCGACGGTCGCGGGCAAGGCTTTGAGTTTGCGTGGAGTCTGCGCCGGCTACTTCGGGCGCGACGTGCTTGACGAAGTCGGCTTTGACGTCGAGATCGGTGAGTTCGTCGGCATCATCGGGCCGAACGGTTCCGGCAAGTCGACGCTGCTGAAGGTGATCGCAGGCCTCCATCTGGCTCAATGCGGCTCGGTGAACATCTTCGGCGGTCCGCCGGACCCTCGGCGTCGCATCGTGGGTTACGTTCCGCAGGCGGAGTCGGTCAATTGGACTTTTCCGGTCACCGCACTCGACGTGGTGTTGATGGGGCGGTACGGGCGGCTCGGGCTGTTCCACAATCCGCGGAAAGCCGACATCGAGAGCGCGCGGGCGGCTCTGGCAGAAGTCGGGATGGCGGACCGCGCTTCATCGCAGATCGGCGAACTCTCCGGCGGCCAACAACAGCGCGTCTTCGTGGCGCGCGCGTTGTCGCAAGATCCGCAATTGATGCTGCTCGACGAGCCGATCGCGGGCGTCGACGCCACCAGCCAACATGCGATGTTCACCCTGCTCGAAGACCGGCAGCGACGCGGGATGACGATCGTCGCGAGCACGCACGACCTCTCGTGCGTGGCCACGTGGTTCGACAAGGTGTTGTGCCTGAACCACCGTGTGATCGCCTTCGGCACGCCCGCCGAAGTGCTCAACGATGAAACCCTTTCGCAGACGTACGGCAGCCACGTTCTGGTCATCCCGTCGGTCACGGCCGCCGCAGTGGCGGATTGACGGCAGTGCATGTGCTGCTCGATCCGCTGCAAAACGCGTTCATGGTGCGCGCGCTCATCGCATCGGCACTGATAGGCCTGACGTGTTCCGTCGTGGGCGTGTACGTGGTGCTTCGCAATCTGGCGTTCATCGGCGACGGCCTGGCGCATGCGTCGTTCGCGGGAATCGTCATCGCGTATATTCTCAAAGTCAACCTCTACGTCGGCGGTCTCGTTTTCGCGGTGATCACCGCGCTTGGGATCGGCGCCGTCAGCCGGCGCTCGAACGTCTCGTTCGATACCACCATCGGCGTGCTGTTCACCGCATCGTTCGCCCTCGGCGTGCTGTTGATGTCGCGCGTGCGCACGTACGCGGTCGATCTGCAGGATTTTCTCTTCGGCAACGTGCTCGGGGTCGACCGCCTCGACATCATCCTCGTGTCATCGCTCGCCATCGCCGTGTTGCTGCTCGTGGCCGTCTTTTACAAAGAACTTCTCTTCGCTTCATTCGATCCGGTGAGCGCGCAAGCCAGCGGTCTGCCGACTGGCGCTTTGGACGCGATGCTGCTGGTCGCGCTTGCCGTGACGGTGATCGTGTCGCTGCAGGCAGCCGGCATCGTCCTTGTCGCCGCATTGCTGGTCACGCCTGCCGCCGCCGCATTTCAATTAACGAACCGCTTCGGGACCATGATGGCGATTTCCGCAGCGATCGGCTTGGCGTCGTCCGTCGGCGGGCTCTACGCGTCGTATTATTTGAACGCGGCATCGGGATCCACCATCGTACTCGCAGCCACGGCGTGCTTCTTCGTCTCGACAGCGTTTTCGCCGAAGCGCCGCTCGCTGTTCACGGCGATGATGGATGCGCGCGCGCGCGCGCTGAAGCCGCAATGAAGGGCTCCGTCCGCCGGCGGACGTCCAAAACCGATCGAGCATCGCAGCTCGAGGCGCTCTATGCGCGGCTGACGGCGCACGGCTATCGGACCACCCAGCCCCGCCGCGCGGTCATCGAAGCGTTCGCGCGTATGGGCCGCTACGCCACCGCTCGAGATCTGTACGACGGTTTGGAGGAGGCGCGGCGCAGACCGGGCGCCGCCCCGGTCGGACTCGCCACCGTCTATCGGACTCTCGACGTGCTGCAAGAGATCGGCGCCGCGTCGGCGCAAGCGCAGCCGCACGGCGAGTCGGCATTTCTCTACTGCCCGGTAGAGCACCATCATCATGCGGTGTGCACGAAGTGCGGACGTGTGGACGACGTGCCGTGCGCGTCCATCTCGCGCTTCGAGGCGGCGCTATCGCGCCAACTGCGCTTCACACTGACGCAGCACCGCCTCGAGTTCTTCGGCGTCTGCCGGTCGTGCGCGCACGCCTGAACGGCGCGGCGCTCGCCGCGCTGCTCGCGCTCTCCACAGAAGCTTTCGTCGCCGCGTGCCCCGCGTCTGCTGCACCAAATGCACTCCATCCCGGCGACAACGTCTCACTCGCCGATCTATATGGCTACCTTTCAGCCTTGCCGCAGCCCGGAGACTGGGTGCGGGTGCGCGTGCAAGGCGGCGGTGCGATCACGTCGGTCACAACGGGTTTCGGCGCCGAAAGTGTGGGCGGCAAACGCACACTGTGGATCGAGACGCGCGTCGAAGCCCAGTCGGTGTCGGGCGGCGTCGTCATGACGTCGACGAACGCGGCGCCGCCGGTCATCTCCAAGACCTACATCGTCGGGGACGCGTTCGGACCATTTGGTTCTTCGTACCAGGTCATCGCCACCGTCGCGGCGATCGGCGATAAGGCGTTTCGCATGAACGATCGCGCGGCCGATTCGCTCGGCGTCGCGCCGGCCGGGCCGCCCTCCACGTTTTCGCTCACCGATGGTCTGCCGTTCGCGGCGCGGCTGGGAACCGTGCTGGTCATCGAGCCAAAGGACATGAACGTCGGAGGCATGCCGGTGCACGCCACGCACCTCGTCGTGTCGTTTCCGAGCGTGTCCGCCGCCGGCGTCGCCGTGCCTTCCACGCTCATTGAGGTCTGGCAGTCGCCGGACGTGCCGCTCGGCACGGTCGCGTCGTCGGGCACCATGCTCGGTGTGACACTCTCAACCACGCTCGCAGCGTTTGGGCGCGGCGACTACCGAAGTGCGATCGGCGTCGGCCTCGACACCTTGCGCAATCAGACCGGCGGCGCATGACCGAACGGAAAAGCGCGAGAGCGTAAGCCCTCGCGCCATTCGATCGCGGATCGCCGGACGTCACATCTTGAAGTTGACGCTCAGCGAGGCCTGGAACGGAATCTTTGTGCCCACAAAGCCCGTGTTGTTGTTGTTGAGCCACATCGCGTACGGGAACTTGAGTTGGACGGCTCCGGCAGCTGCGTTCGCGAGCGTGCCGCCGGTGGGCGACAGGAAACTCGACGGCAGATTCGAGTACATGCAAATGTCTTTGTAGTCCCACGCGTAGCCGCGCTGATTGCAACTATCGACGATGTTGGATAGCGTGAGCACCGTCCTCACCTGCGACGACATCTGATAGCCGATCTGCATGTTCAGCGTGTAGCGCGACGGCTGTTTGAAATCGCCGAAGTTGTCGAACTTGCCCGTGTACGGATCCGGAATCATGAGAGGCACTCCGTACTGACCCGGATTTGCTATCGGATCCGGTCCAGGCCAGGAAAGCGGCGAGCCATATACCGATCCTGCGCTGTAGGTCAAACTCGGCGTGTAGTTCCACGCACCGCGCTTGTAGCCGACGATGATCGTCGCCGCGTCGGGAACTTCATAGCCGTTGCCGCCGGCGAACGGCACCGGCACCAAGTCGTACGGTGCGTACGACGCCGTGCGGTCGAATAACGGCTGCGCTTTCAACGCGAAGTACGGGTTGTCGGATCCGCCCGGCTCGGTCGCAAAGGCGTTGGCGCCGCCGAAGACGCCGCACCGAGCGGTCGGGCTCGTCGAAGGCGCGACACCCGCGCACACCGACGTATACGAGTTATACAACTGGACATAGGAGTTCATGTTGTCGATGACATTGCGGCCATTCGCGAAGTCGTTGAACTTGATGCTGCTGTGCGTGTGTGTGTAGGCCAGTTGCAGCGCCCAGCCGTCCTTTGCGAAGTCGCCTTTGTTCAGCGCCAGTTCGACGCCGCTCGACACCTGTCGGCCTGTGTTGAACGAAGCGAACAGCCCGGTGAGCGCGTTGACGATGGTCTGCTGCACCTGGTCTTGCGTGCTGCGGTAGAACGGCGATATCTTGAAGCTGACGTCGCTTCCGGCGAAGCGGTGCTCCCACGAAAGATCGAGGTTTGTGGAGCGGTCGGGCCGCACGTCGTGATTCGGCGTGAACGCACCGTATGCGGCGAAGTTGACGCCCAAAAATGCGGCGAGATTCTGCTCGGTCACGTTCCATGACGCTTCGCGCGTGCTTGCCGGTCGCGAGTAGATGCCGGCCGACGCGCGGAACACATCGTTCGGCCCACCTTCGTACGAGACGCCCAACCGCGGCTGTGCCTCGACGTGCGAGAACGAACCCGGATTGACGTTCACCTCGTGCATGGAGGTGGTCAGCGGCCAGTCGGAAGCACAGCTATCGGTGGGCGACGTCGTCTTGCGCAGTGGCTGGAAATATCCAGGAGCGAAGCAGAATTCGTTGTTGTATGCCTGATACCAGAACGCACGGGCCGGAAAACCGTTGACGGTGCTGTCATTGAGGTTGTTGCGGTAGTTCTCGATTCGGAAACCAGCGTTGACGGACAGCCTATCGGTCGGCTTCCAGTTATCGTTGATGGATACCGCGCTGAAGACCGGATTGAGTTTGTTGAAGTTCGCCCGGTAACCAGATTCGGTGACGAGCCACGATCCCACGAGCGGCGTGCTTGGTCCGCCCGCGAAGGGGTCTTGGAGCGTGCCGTGCTCGTCGGGCACAGGCGAATTATATTTCGGGGCATTGGACGAGTTGCAGAACACCTGATCACCGGTGACGGCGTCGAAACAGTCGCCGTTTGAAACGTCGCTCGTCACGGAGACAAACGCCGAATTGCCGGGGAAACCGCCGGTCGTCGTATAGCGTTGAATGCGGGTCGTCGAATAGTAGCCCGACAGCGTGAGCTGGTTTTGATCGTTGAGTTGCGTCGTGTAGTCGGCCACGACGCCATAGGTGTGCGACGGAAGTTCGTAGTCGCCGATCTCGCCGCCGAAGTCCAGCGTGGCCGAGAGCGGTCCGTGGATGAACCAGTTCGAGTAAAGACCGTAGCCGAAGACGCGCAGATACGACGTGCTTGAGAAATTCTTTTGATATTGCAGCTTCTCGATGGTGACGCCGTTGGAGTTGCTCTCGCGCATACCGCGCGGGAAATTCGACCCGTATGCGTGCGGCGTGGACGGATAGAAGTAACAGATGCCGTACGGCGAGTTGCCGATGTTCCCGCTCGGATCGATGCACGGATGGGCAGGCGCAACCGGCGCCTGCATCAGCCGGCCGGCGTAGACGGCGCCATCGGCGAACGTGACCGGGAATCCCTGGTCGTTGTCGATGAACGATTCCGGTTGATTGCCGTACAGGTCGTTGAGCGAACCGTAGTAGTCGTTGTAGAGATAGCTTGTGAGGTAAAGCAGCTGGACGTCATCGGACTTGCCGACCTTATAGTGGAAGTTCGCCACGGATTCATGATCGCTCGTGTCGGCGATGCCGTAGAGATAACCTGGGCCGAAAGTCGTCGAGCCGTTGAGCGGATAGAAGAACCCGCTGTTGACGCGATCGCCGCCGTTGCCGTTATCGATGTAACGGAACGATTGGTTCACGAGCGCCGAACCGAAATAATAGGAGAACCGGTTGTCGGGGGTGGCGGAACCGAATTCGAAGCTCGCCTTGTTGTATAGAGCTTGACCGCCGACGCCGAGATTCAGGATCTCGAAGCCCGGGTAAGACCCGCGCTTGATCACCTGATTGACATACCCGGAAATGCCCGATGCGTCGGCCGTCGCAGATGTGCCGCCCGTATAAACCTGAAGCTCTTGCTGGCCCAGGTTAGACAAAAATGTTTGGGGCGCGTTGTCGTACGTGCGGTTGACGGGAATGCCGTCGAATTCCCAGCCGACTTGGTCGAGATCGCCACCACGGATGTACACCGGCTGATACCAGCCTTGTTGCCCTTGCACTGCGGTGACGCCGGGCACCGAGGCCATGGCCGAATACGCCTGGTTGAGGTTGCCGGTTCCGGCAACCGCTCCGGCGGCGCCGGCGGCCGCTCCGCTGACGGAATAAACGTCGCTCGTGGTGCCGGGCCTGACCAACCCAGCCGTTGCCGTCACATTGATTTTGGCGAGCACGGCCACCGTCTTGACGAGATTGATCGATATTCTCTGCGTTTGGTCGGAGAGTATAGTGACGCCGGGCAGCGTTGTCGTATCGTAGCCGTCTTTTTTGGCGGTGACGGCATACGTATCGGGTGCCAGCGATACGAACGAGAATCTGCCCGTCGCATCGGTGACCGCGTTCTCGTTTTGCGACGGCGAAACGACCGTGATCGACACGCCGGACAACGGCGCTTGCGATGCGTTGTCGAAAATGCGGCCCGAAAGCGCGCCGGTGGTACCTGCATGCGATGTCGATACGGACAACAGTACGACAAGCGCCGTGCCGAGGGAGGACCATACGCGTCTCATAATCACCGTGTCATCTCCATTTCTCAAATGCAAACGGACGAGAGCGCGAGCTGGCAACTCTAGCCGCCAGGGCGCGTTCGGTAATCGAACACACGTTTCGGATGGGCGCCGGGGCTCTCCTGGGCGATATATTCGTCGCTTGTACCAGGGCAAGCATCGCTTGCCCCGTTTATTATACGCTCGTACTAGGGCAAGCATCGCTTGCCCCGTTTATTATACGCTCGTACTAGGGCAAGCATCGCTTGCCCATGCGTCGATCGAAGGTCGCGCGTTCTTACAACGTCGGTGCTGGCACCGCGAATACGAGCCCGCGCGGAAGAAGCGAGATGTGTGCCGAGGATGCGGCGGTCAATTCGCCGTCGACGTGCATCGCGATCTCGCGATCGAAATTGACGTCAAGCGTTTGCGTCAGCAGCGACGTGACGACCGGATGCGCCAAATGCTTGCCCCTGCGGATGAGCTGCATCAGTTCGAGCCGCCGCATGCCGCCGGGTAGGTCCGCAAATGCGTAGCAGTCCAAAAGACCGTCGTTGAGCTGAGCCTTTGGTGCGCCGCGATAGCCGCCGCCGTACCAGGGTCCATTGCCCACAGTGAGCATGAGGAGGTCTTCCATCCGCCCGGTGAATGCGGCAGATTCGATGTGGGCGCCGACCGGGCGCACGCGCCAGAGCCCGAGCAGCGCCGCGACGTAGTACGAGAGGCCGCGAGCCAGACCGCGCGCGCGGATGAGCGCGGCGGTGCGAGCGATCTCGCCGTCGAGTCCCATGCCGACACAGTTGATGAAGCGCCGACCATTGATCGCACCGAGGTCGACGGATTGCGTGTAAGGTCCGGCTACGGCGTCGAGTGCTTGTGGGAGCGTTCGAATGCCGAGAGCCAACCCGAAATCGTTGCCCGAACCGGCCGGCACGATCGCAAGGGTCACGTCTTGCGGCGACGCAAGGGCATTGACCACCATGGAGAGTGTTCCGTCACCGCCGACACAAAGAACCGTCACCGGCTTTTCGGCCGCGGCGACCGCGCGCTGCAAGCGATCCGCGAACGCGCCGTCGTGCGACGTTTCAATCGCGTCAGCCGGGTCCACGCCGAGGCGGGCGCAAGCCGTACGCAATGCCGCCGCCGCGCGGCCGACGCCCGCATAAGGATTTGCCACCACCACGAATCCGCCCGGCATGGGCGCGACCTTCTGTGGGCTGCGCGTGAACTCTTGTGCCAGGCCGGAATGCGCTTCAGCGCGAAGCGCACGGTCATGGCAAAGAACAAGCCGGCTTCCGGCAAACCGACTTCGCTTTATCCAATGATCGCCGTCGTGGTGTTCGTCGCCGCCGGCCTAGCATTCATGATTTTCGGGAGATCCGGCGGCGCCTCGACCACCGCGGCGACCGCGGCATCGCCCACCCCGGCTGCGGTCTCGACGGGGGCCCCGCTACTGCCTTTTTACGGCAAGTCCTATCCCATGCAAGGCCACACGCACTTGGATCCCGGAACGCCGGATGACTTCGTCTATAATTCAAATCCGCCCACGTCGGGTCCGCACCGTGAAGTCTTCACCGACGCATTCTTAAGCCCGACGCCCCTGCCCGCGTACGTCCAAGTCCATTTGCTCGAGCACGGCAACGTGCTGCTTCAATATAGTTGCAAGTGTTCGGACATTGCCACCGCGCTAAGCGCGATCGCGATGACCTATGACAACAAGCAGATTCCCGCCGATCACCTGCAGCCCACCGCGGAAGACGTGCAGAATGCGGAAGAACAGGGTATGGCTGTGATCGTGGCCCCGTATCCGCAGATGAAGTCGCGAATCGCGCTGACCGCATGGACCCGTCTCGCCACTTTGAACACGCCCGATCAAGCCAAGGTCAACTCATTCATCGGCTGGTTCTTGCACAACTCAACGAATACTAGTCAATGATGGACGATCGCTCGCCCTCAAAAAAACGGGGCAAGCGATGCTTGCCCTCCTACATGATCACACCCCCGCTTTTTTGAGCCCCTTCATCAACGTCGCTTCGTCGATATCACCGGCGCCGTAATAGCGGATGACGCCGTTCTTGTCGACCATATAGATCGCCGGAAATCCTATCATCCCCCAAAGCCGCGCGACGGTGAGATTGCCGTCGTAAAAAGACGGCCACGTCACGCCGTACTGCTTGTCGAACGCGTCGACGCCTGCCTGTGATTCGGCGACGTTATTGCCTACCGTCGAACCCTGACCGAAAAGTGAGCCCGTGACCGAGATCATCGAGAGCTTCGAGACCGGCACCTTGGCGCGTACGGCTCGCAATATTTTCGTTTCGCGCTGGCAATGCGGACACCAGCTCGCGAATATTTCCAGCAGGTAGGGCTTTCCGGCAAGCGAGGCGGAAGTGAAGGGCCCGATCGGCGAATCGATCTCGAACGGGATCGCCTTCGATCCGACGAGGGAGGGAGGCGGTATCGATGGCAGCGCGTTTGGCGATTGCACCGCCGAACTCGATACATGTTGGTACTGCCAGAACCCGTAGATCGCGATGGCGATGACCGCCACAATCGCGATCACGATACCTGTGACTTGGCCAGTCGATGGCCCGGAGGGATCCTGACCTTGCCGAGTTTGTCTGCGGCGTTCGGCCCTCGTGCTCATATCATCCCTCTCGTCGCCCGCCTCGCGTTGGCTGCGCTCTTCATCATCGCCGGCGTTTTGAAGATCGGCCACGCCGATGATCTCGCATCGGTCGTCTCGAACTTCTCGCTCGGACTTCCGGGCCCGCTCGTCGCGTTCATCGCAGTCGCGCTGCCGCCGTTTGAAGTACTGCTGGGCATATACCTAGGCGGCGGCTGGTTCCTCCCGCTGACGTCTGCAATGGCCACCGTGCTCATACTTGCGTTCATCGGCGCCCTTGCGTCGGTCGTCGCGCGAGGGATCACCGCGCCGTGCGGCTGCTTTGGCCCGGCCGACTCCGCGCCCGCGACCTGGGCAACCGTGGCGCGCGACGTCATCTTCGTCGCGCCCGCCGCGTATCTCGCCTGGTGGTCGCGGGCCGCAGCGCGTCTTACAGAGGAGCCGTGATCTTCACGGTCAACTGCCGGCCGGCCGCCCACTGCGTTGTGTTGAAGCCATTGTTGATCTTCAACAAGTACTGGTGATTGAGCAGATTCGTCCCCTGGATCTCATACCCGAGGTGCCCGAGCGCAGACTTGCGTCCATACGATGCGTTCGCTTCCCAATGCACGGGCAGCCGGCCGGGACCATTTTCGAATTCTGCCGGAAAACCACTGCCGTACGTCGTGCCGAGCGTGAGATAGCGATCGGGATCGCCCGCTAGTCTCCACGTGTATGCCGAATCGATGGTGTTCGTCTGGTCGTGATCCTCGGGGGCGAACCCAAGCGCGCCTTGGAGATCGCCGGGCGAGAACAAGAACGTCCCACCCGATATGCCCGATGCCAGGCTCAAACTAAGGCCGTACGAGAAGAAGAACGAGTTGCCGCGCGGCGTGTTGCCGGCCACGTTGAATTCTAGACCCTCCGCCTTTCCGGTCGTCGAGTTGAACAGCGTGAACAGCGGCGTGGACCCGAGTTGGGTCGTGTCCAACACGTTGGCGACATCGCGGAACCACAACGTGGCGTAGCCGCGGACCGACGGCGTGAAATCGTGCGCGATCCCACCTTCGTAGATCGAATCCGTTTCTGGTTTCAGATCGTAAACGGGCAATGCATTGGACCCATTGATGATGCTCGCGTCCCTGCGGACGTCTTCGAGCGCCGGCGCAGCGTAGAGTCGGCCGTAATACAGATGGATGGTGTCGGTCGAATCCGGGTGGTAATTGAATTCAACTCGAGGACTGACTTGATTGCCGTCGACGAAGCCGGTCGAGCGGTCGTAACGGATGCCCGCGTTGAGATCGATCACCGGCGACGCTTGGAACTGCTCTTGGACGTAGGCGCCGAGATTCGAGCCGTGCTTGGCGACATTGTCGTTGAACGTCTGAACCTGGTTTGAGTCATTGACGAATTGAAGCCGGAACTGGCCGTCGAAGTCCTGAGAGATCGCGGTGACACCGTACTTGATCGACGACTTCGGCCCGCCACGGAAGAGCGACGTGGTGATGCCGTAATATTTTCCCGTCCGGTCCTGAAATGTGGAAGCCTGTGCTCCACCGGCGAGGTCGTTCGCCGGATCCGGGAGATAAGTGACCCGGCTCGAGCGATACCATGGCGCGAATTCGAAATAGCCGTTGCTGTCCGCGCTCAAGCGGTTGAAGACGATGTTCGCGAAGCGATCGTATTCGTGTTGATTGTCGTCGGTGCCGGGCACGTTGAAGAACGGGTCGTTCGCATCATGCGCGTTCGTATCGATCGGTATTTGAAATGCCGTGTACTGATCGGAGTAATCGAACGAAAACGTGTCACGCGGGTCTGCCGTATAGACGGCGCGCAGGAACTCGTCGCCTTGGCTCGTGTCGTCGTGCTCCGGATTCACGGTCGGCGAATCGAGGCCGCGGTCGCTGCGCTCTTCGTTGAGCGACAACGAAACGTGAAGCGGACCCGAACCCACGGAGTCGCCGAACGAGACGCCGCTCGAACCGTACGATCCGCTGCTGAGCGAGAGGTAGCCGCCCTGGCTGCCGCTTCCAAGGCGTTTGGTGATGATATTGACCACGGCTCCGGTTCTCTCACCCCCGAACTCCGCGGGAATGGCTCCCGTGAAGACCTGCATGCGCTCGATGTTTCGCGGATCGATGATCTCCGCGAACTGCGACGATGCGGATTGCGGAAGCGGCACGCCGTCCACTTCATACATCACACCGTGATACCCGCGCGAAACCGGCTCGCCGAATGAAAACGGCACGATGCCGGGCGTGGTCTCGGTGACTTTGGCAAGCGAAGTGTTGCCGGGCAAGGTGAGGATCGTCTGCGCGCCGATGACGTTGACGCTCGCCGGATGGCCGGCGGTGGCGTGAGCGGTGACGCGTCCGAGCACTTTCTTCGACACCCGGATGTTGACGATCGAGACGCTACCCGACGAAACGGTGACGACGGCTTGCTGCGGCTCGAAGCCGGTCGCATTCACGGTGACGACGTACGTGTCGAACACGACCTCCGCGAAGAAAAATCTGCCGGCGGCATCCGACACCGCGGACAGCGTCGCGCCCTCGGCTGGTTTGAGCGCCACGTGTGCGCTGGCCACCGGGTTGCCGGAGTCGTCCGTGATGGTGCCGCGGACACCGCCGTAGACGTCGGCGAGCGCGGCTGATTGGATGCCAAAACACACGAGCAGTGCGGCGAACGCCGCGAGGAAACAGAACTTCACGATAAATCTCCACAAGAGCGATGCGTGCGAAAAGGCCGCATCCGAAAGGATGCAGAGCCGATAAGCAAGCTGCGGCGGCGCGTTTACGCGCGCGCGGCAGCGATCGCGGGTGGAGGCCGGT
>Ga0208849_1000333_pt1 | contig 45647 bp, 41 predicted proteins | sample NGESurdeep072012_10_FD_184470 | JGI IMG/M metagenome (GOLD analysis project Ga0208849, IMG submission 184470) | Arctic peat soil microbial communities from Barrow, Alaska - NGEE Surface sample 53-3 deep-072012 (SPAdes) | ecosystem: Environmental > Terrestrial > Soil > Wetlands > Peat ... | reverse complement strand
CCGGAGTCTGTACGGGTGCGCGCTGGTGGCGGCGCGGCCGCGGCGCATGTTCGCGGTCGCGCCGGCCGGCGGGGCGCCAGATCTCAATGAACACCGGTTCAGCGGGTGCTTGGGGTTCCACCGGTGCGACGGGGACAGTCAAGACCGGCTCCGCGTCTGCGGCAATCGGGATGTCTGCCGGCGGCAGTACTTCAGCGGCGATCGTCTCGACATCCGGCAAGTCTGCGGTTGCCGCACGACCTTCAGTGGGCACCGCTTCGCCCGGTGCCGGCGCAGCCGTCGCCGATGTCGCGGGCGTGGGAGCGGGCTTGCGCTCAAGGCGATAGCCCAGCGAGCGCAGCACGCCGGCGAAATCCTCGCCGGAGCAACCGAGCAGCGAGGTCATGGCTACCGTCGCGGTGAAGCCGTAGCCGTGGATGGCGCCCGCCGGCGGCTCCGCCTGCTCGGCCGTTGGCCGCCAGGCGATGAGCGGACGGATGAGGTCGGCGAGCCGCTCGAGGATATCGACGCGGACGGCGCGGTTGCCCGCGATCTTGTAGCCGACGATGCGATAAAGCGGCCGCGCCACGGCCGGATCGACGGCGACGCTGGTGCGGCCGGAAGCGGCGAGACGGGAGAGATCGGCGAGACCGGCAACATCGAGGCCGCCGTTCTTGAGCGCCCACAGCGTGGCGAGCAGGGCGCTCGGCGCCGGCTTCAGCAACGCCGGAACATAGATGTGATACGCGCCGAAGCGGACGCCCAGCATGCGCAAGCCGGCGCGCGCGTCCTGATCGAGGGCCTTCACCTCTTCGGCGATATCGCTGCGCTCGATGATTCCGAAATTCTCCGACAGGCGGAAGGCGATGCCGCGCGCCGGTGCGGCAAGCATCTCGGCGGCGCGCAGGTCCAAGAGCGGCTTGAGCAGCGTCTCGGCGTGATTGACGAGCCAGAGATCGATGCGCGCTTGCACCTGTTCGCGCGCCGGCGCAGGCAGCGCTTCGTCGGCGAGGAGCAGCAAGCGCGGCTTCAGCGCATCGTCGCCTTCGGTGAGCCTGGCGATAGCGGCGCCCTGCCAGCGCAGCGTGCCGTCGGCGGCGAGGACGAAGTCGCCGTTGGACGCTCCGGCTACTTTTTCGGCGCGCCCGGCGATCTCGCCGGCAAGCGCCTTCTGCGCGGCGGCGCGGAGCGCCTTGGCCTCAGGGCCGTCGGCACTTGGGTCCGGCGCGAAGCGGAAGCCGTCCAGGCTCCCGACATGTTGCCCCTCCACCAACACGTCCCCGGTCGTGGTGATCTCGGCTTCCAGCATCGCGTTCTCTTTCAGCCGCCGCATGAGCACGCTGGTCCGCCGGTCGACAAAACGGGCGGTCAGGCGCTCGTGCAGCGCATCCGACAGACGATCCTCTATAGCGCGCGTGCGCTCCTGCCAATGGACGGGATCACGAAGCCATTGCGGACGGTTGGCGGCAAATGTCCATGTGCGGATGTGGGCGATGCGGTTGGCGAGGGTGTCGATGTCGCCGTCGACGTGGTCGGCAAAGGCCACTTGGCTGGCAAACCAGTCGTCCGAAACCGCGCCGTCGCGGGCCACAAACATGAACAGCGTCGCCGCAAGTTCGGCATGGTTAGCCGGCGCAATCTTGCGGTAATCGGGGATCTGGCAGATGTCCCAGAGCAGAGCGACGCGCTCACGGCCGACCGCCATGCCGGCTACGGCATCGTCGCGCGCCACGCGGTCGAGCGTATCAACGTCGACGGACGGCGGCGCCCTGGTCAGGCCGGGCCGATCGGGGGTGTGGTCGAGGCTTGCCTTCAGGTCGGCGAGCGAGGCGAAGTCGAGATCGCGGTTTCGCCACTGCACCACCTTCACGGGATCGAACGTGTGTCTCTCCAGCGCCTCGACCAGCCCGTCCTCAAGCGGCTCCGCGCGCCCGGTGACGCCGAAGGTGCCATCGCGCATGTGGCGACCGGCGCGTCCGGCGATCTGGCCAAGCTCGGCAGCCGACAGACGGCGATACTGGTAGCCGTCGAATTTTCGCTCCGACGCGAAGGCAACATGATCGACGTCGAGGTTGAGACCCATGCCGATCGCGTCGGTGGCGACAAGAAAGTCGACCTCGCCCGACTGGAACAGCTCGACCTGGGCGTTGCGCGTGCGCGGGCTGAGCGATCCGAGCACCACGGCGGCGCCGCCGCGCTGGCGGCGGATCAGCTCGGCGATGGCGTAGACCTCGTCGGCCGAGAACGCGACGACCGCCGAGCGCTGCGGCAGCCGCGTGATCTTCTTGGCGCCGGAGTAGGTGAGCAGTGACATGCGCGGACGGGTGACGACGTTGACGCCCGGTATCAGCTTCTCGACCATGCCGCGCATGGTCATGGCGCCCAGCAGCAGCGTCTCCTCGCGACCGCGCAGGTTGAGCATGCGGTCGGTGAAGACGTGGCCGCGCTCGAGATCGCCGGCTAGCTGAATCTCGTCAATGGCGAGGAACGCGGCGTCGGTCTTTTCCGGCATCGCCTCGACGGTACAGACGCGGAAGCGCGGGTTCGGCGGGACGATCTTCTCCTCGCCGGTGATCAGCGCGACGTTGTCGGAGCCAACGCGCGTAGCGACGCGGTTGTAAACCTCGCGCGCCAGCAGGCGCAGCGGCAGGCCGATGACGCCCGAGGCGTGGCCGAGCATGCGTTCGATGGCGAGATGGGTCTTGCCGGTGTTGGTCGGCCCGAGCACGGCGACCACGTTGCGGCCGTTCGCCGGCGCGCCCTCGGACTTTCCTGAAGCGGTCATGCTGCTCGCGACTAACGCTCGTCCCGTCGCCCGTCCACACCCTAGGGCGCGGGCGGGGATAAATCTGCCGCCTCAGTTCTACTCTATCACAGAGCGCCGCGGTCCGGGTGAAATTCCGCCGCATTCGGCGCTGCCGCAGCGCGGGAACCTATCCGGAACGAAGCGGGCCCGAATCGCTGACCGGCGTTTGGACGCGATCTGTTCTCGATGACGGGATGGCGGCGGACAAGCGTGATGGGTCGCCGCCGCGGGGCCGGCGGCGAAATGATCCGTGGTTTCAAGGGTTTGTCCTGCAACGAAGCGGAGACGGGGACGCTACGGGCAAATGCTCAAACGCGCCGTGGACAGCCTGTGGATAACCTGTGGACGGCTGCGCGGGCGTTTCCGACGACCATTCGGGGAATCCCCCAAGCGCTAATCGAGGCGGGCCTGCTGCTGCCCCGGGGTGGCGGTGAACGTGCGCGCGCCAATGGTGAGATCGCCGACCTTGGTGCCGATCAGGATGCGGTAGGGGACCATGTAGTTGGTGCCCTTGATCGGGGCGAGGGAGATTTCGAGGCGTTTGTTGTCCGCCATGAAGGCGACCGAGTCGTCGCTGGCGCGATGGCCGGCGACCGGGAGGTAACGGGCCGCACAAACGATCAGGTCGCCGGCATAGGCGTTGGCGCCGTCGTCGATCGCCTTGGTTTCCTTGTAGGAAAGCCGGATGTCGAAGCGCTTCCAGCCGTCGAACACCTTGACCGTACGGTTGCAGACGGTGTTCGGGTCGGGGGCGCCGGGGTGATCGAGGGCAATAACAAAAGCGCCGACGGGATCGACGATGTTCTGCTTGCTGGTCGCCGTCAGGGGCACCCGGTCCGGCGCCTCGGGCAGGCTCGGCATCGCCTGGAGGCCCACGATGGAGCCGCCGCGCATGGTCATGCTGACGCTCGTCTCGAAGCCGCTCTCGCTGGTGCTGAGGTTATAGGAGGCAGGCACAACATTGCCGCCGATGACGCGGCCGGCGCCCGCAAGCGTGGCGCGAGCGTCGGAAACGATCCGGCTGATACCGTAGGTCGAGCCGCTGATGGCGGCGGCGTACCCGTGGTCGGTGAAGCGGCTGCGGGCGTCGGCACGCCCGATGGTCAGGCCGTTGATGGCGATGATGTAGGTTGCGTCGAGGTTTACGCCATCGGTGGCGTGAGCATCGGCGTCGGTCCACACCCCAACAAGCAACAAGACGGCGCCGGCAAGAAGGCGGCCACCCCCGGAGATAGCTGCGAGACGTCCCATCGCGAGCATCGGCCCAACTGTCATGTCTGGCCGGCCAGTGCCGGCGCAATCGACCTTACGGATACGCGAATGTTGGTTAACAATGTTCATACCTAAGCTATTCGACCGCGCCGGTCATCCGCCGGTGTGTAGCCGGTCATAACCGGCCACAGGCGATCCTTGCCTTGACGCAGAATTATGCGCTCACTATAGCAATGCGGCGCTTGCGGCGAGACCTCGGTCTTCACCGCGATGGCCTTTTTTCCGGCGGAAAATCAGGGATTATTGAGATGTCACGGCGTTGTGAACTTTCAGGCAAGGCGGTGCAGTCGGGAAATACCGTCAGCCATGCCAACAACAAGACCCGCCGCCGTTTCCTGCCCAACCTCAGCCAGGTGACGCTGATCAGCGACGCCCTGAAGCAGAATGTGCACTTGCGGATCACCTCGCATGCGCTGCGCTCGGTCGAAGCGCGCGGAGGGCTCGACGCTTTCTTGCTGAAGGCACGCGACGGCGAGTTGTCGCATCGGGCCCTGAAGCTGAAGCGCCAGATCGCCAAGCGGCTGGAGGCAGTCGCTTCCTGAGGCTTTGCTTCCTGCCTTGAATCGATGGCGCCCGCGGGCGCCATTTTTTATTTCAGGGCGTCGCCAGCGCGAACTGGAGCAACAGCGTACGCTGGAAGATGCTGTTGTTGTCGTCCGAGATAAGCGTCAGCAATGTCTTGCCGTCGGCGGTCGTGCGCACCGCCAGACCTTCCATGTTGTCGATCTGGTAGTGGCTGTCCGCCACCAGCAGCACGGGGCCATCGAGCAGCGCACCGGGCCTGATCGCCGCGCCGGCGATGCGGCGATGCGGATGGCGACGCGGGCCGCGAAACTGAACTTCCGCTCGAGCACGAGGAGGTCGCCGTCCGGCAGAAACGCCGCGTCGCTGACGTCGAAATCGTCCGAGCGGCGGAGCGAGAATGTGCCGGTCTGCGGTCCGCCGACGATGAAGCCGCGGTGATTCCCGTCGGCGTCGAGCGAGCGCTCGGCGATGGGCACGACACTGCCGGCGAGCGGACTCTCCGGCGGCGGCAGTGTCATGCCTTCCAGCCCCTGATTGCGGCGTAGGTCCTTGACGAACGGTGGCAGCTTGATGCGCGTCGGCGCGGCGGCCGAAAAATCCGGTCCCGAATACACGCGCACCGCCCGGGTCTGCTCGAACGACACGAGTGCCGTGTCGCCGCCGGCGTCGGGCCGGATGCGCAGGCCCTCGGCGTCGGCTTCGTCTTTCTTCTGCGGCAGCCGGCCGCCGTCGATGCGCATGGCGCCGAGCTTTGTGTCGGTGACGCCGGTGAGATGGCCGGCGGCGTCTTCGACGAGGCGGGCGGATAACCACAGGCCGGTGTCGGCGATGGAGTAGATCCTGCCGTCGGCGCCAAAGTCGAGGCCTGACCACGAGCCGAATTCAGGATCGCGGGAATTCAGTTCGATGCCGCCCAGGTATTCGAGGGCGCCGAAGCGGGTCTGGCGGCTGCCGGGTAGAAACACCGGAATCGGTATGGCGCGCACTTCGACCGGCGCGAGGCCGGGCGTCGCGCCCACGGCGTTGCCGGCAAACAGGATGGCGAGAAAGAGACCGGGAAGCGCGCGCCTGGCCGTGGCTGCCGTCATTGCAAGGTTGCGCGTCGCGGGCGGCGCGTCGGCACGGGCGGATGCTCGTCGAACAGTTCCGCCAGCTTGTCAGTCATGGCGCCCGCCAACTCCTCGGCATCGACGATGGTGACGGCGCGGCGATAGTAGCGCGTCACGTCATGGCCGATGCCGATGGCGATCAGCTCGACCGGCGAGCGTGTCTCGATTTCTTCGATGACGTGGCGGAGATGCCGCTCGAGGTAGTTGCCGGCGTTGACGGACAGCGTCGAATCGTCGACTGGCGCGCCGTCGGAAATCATCATCAAGATCTTGCGCTGCTCGGGCCGCGCCACCAGCCGGGCGTGCGCCCAGGCCAATGCCTCGCCGTCGATGTTTTCCTTGAGCAGTCCCTCGCGCATCATCAGGCCGAGGTTACGCCGCGCCCGGCGCCAGGGCGCGTCGGCGGCCTTGTAGATGATGTGGCGGAGGTCGTTGAGGCGGCCGGGATTGCCGGGCTTGCCCGCCTGCAGCCAGGCCTCGCGCGACTGGCCGCCCTTCCAGGCGCGCGTGGTAAAGCCAAGGATCTCGACCTTGACGCCGCAGCGCTCGAGCGTGCGCGCGAGGATGTCGGCGCAGGTGGCGGCCACCGTGATCGGTCGGCCGCGCATGGAGCCGGAATTGTCGAGCAGCAGCGTCACGATGGTGTCGCGAAAATCAGTGTCGCGCTCGGCCTTGAACGAGAGCGGATGCATCGGATCGGTGACCACCCGCGACAGGCGGGCTGCATCGATGACTCCTTCCTCCAGATCGAAATCCCACGCACGGCTCTGCTGCGCCATCAGGCGGCGCTGCAAGCGGTTGGCGAGGCGGCCGACGGCGCTCTGCAGATGGGCGAGCTGCTTGTCGAGGTAGGCGCGCAAACGATCGAGTTCGGCGATGTCGCAGAGTTCCTCGGCCTTCACGGTCTCGTCGAACTTCTGCGTGAAGGCGTGGTAGTCGATCATCGGCGGCAGGTTCGACCACGGCGCCTCGGCGCGGCGGGCTTCGCCCGCCTCGCGCGTGTCCGACATTTCGCTGTCGTCGCTGGTCTCCTCGGCGTCGGCTTCGCTCGTTTCGCCTTCGCCGGCTTCGCTCTCCTCGGCGGACGCCTCGATTTCCTCGGGGCTTGCGGCATCGGCGCCCTCGGCCGAATCGGAAGCTCCCTCGGACTCGTCCTGCTCGTCGTTGCTGTCGCCTTCTTCCGAATCGTCGCCCGCCTCGCTGCCCTTCTCGTCGTTCATGTCGAGCGCGGAGAGGATTTCGCGGATCGCGTCAGCGAAGCGTGACTGGTTGTCGACGGTGGCGGCAAGACGTGCAAGGTCCTCGCCGGCGCGCTCCTCGATCCACGGACGCCAGAGGTCGACGATCTTGCGGGCCGAGGCCGGCGGCTGGCGGCCGGTCAGCCGCTCGCGCGCAATGAGGGCGACCGCATCCTCGAGCGGGGCGTCGGCGCGCTCGGTGATCTCCTGGTAGTTGCCGCGGTGGTAACGCTCCTCGAGCATGGCGGCGAGATTGTCGGCGACGCCGGCCATGCGCAGCGAGCCCAGCGCCTCGACCCGCGCCTGCTCGACGGCGTCGAAAACGGCGCGGGCATTCTTGCCCTGCGGCGCGTTCTTACGGTGGACGTTGGCATCGTGACAGGCGAGGCGGAGCGCCAGCGAGTCGGCGAGCCCGCGTGTCATGGCGACGTCGGTGCGCGTCATCTTGCGCGGCGGCTCGGGCAGGCGCGCCTTCAGCCCCGAGAGCAGCGGCCGTTCGGCGGCGAAGGCGACTTCCAGATCGGGTTTGCCGGCGATGGCGCGCATGCAGCCGACAACCGCGCGCTTGAACGGCTCGGTCGGACTTTCGGTGGGTTTTGCCCGCGGGGCCGGGTCGTTGGGGATGGCCACCGGCGCTCCCTTCAGCTCATCACCACGTTGGCGGTCGACTCGGGCAGTTCCTCGTTGAACGAGCGCTGGTAGAATTCAGCGACCAGGGCGCGTTCCAGTTCGTCGCACTTGTTGACGAATGTGACGCGGAAGGCGAAGCCGACGTCGCCGAAGATCTCGGCGTTCTCGGCCCAGGTGATCACCGTGCGCGGGCTCATCACGGTCGACAGGTCGCCGTTGATGAAGGCGTTGCGGGTCATGTCGGCGACGCGCACCATCTTGGCGATGATCGCACGTCCCTTGGCATCGCGCCACGTCGGCACTTTGGCGGCGACGATGTCGACCTCGTTGTCGTGCGGCAGGTAGTTCAGCGTGGTGACGATCGACCAGCGGTCCATCTGGCCCTGGTTGATCTGCTGGGTGCCGTGATAGAGGCCGGACGTGTCGCCGAGGCCGACGGTGTTGGCGGTGGCGAACAGGCGGAACGACGGGTGCGGGCGGATGACCTTGTTCTGGTCAAGGAGCGTCAGGCGGCCGGAAACTTCCAGCACGCGCTGGATGACGAACATCACGTCGGGACGGCCGGCATCGTACTCGTCGAAGCAGAGCGCGATGTTGTGCTGGAGCGCCCATGGCAGGATGCCGTCGCGGAACTCGGTCACCTGGAGGCCGTCCTTCAGCACGATGGCGTCCTTGCCGACAAGATCGATGCGGCTGATGTGGCTGTCGAGGTTGACGCGCACCATCGGCCAGTTCAACCGGGCCGCGACCTGCTCGATGTGGGTCGACTTGCCGGTGCCGTGGTAGCCGGTGACCAGCACGCGGCGATTATGGGCGAAGCCGGCAAGGATGGCGAGCGTCGTGTCGCGGTCGAAAAGATAATCGGGGTCCATGTCCGGAACATGCTCGTCCGCCTCGGAATAGGCGGGCACCTCGAGATCGGTGTCGAGCCCGAAAACCTGACGCACCGAGATCTTCATGTCGGGCAGGGGAGAAGCTTCAATCATGTCTCATCCGCTGGGCGCGATAGCAGCGCGGCAAGGGTTTCCGGGAAAGCGGCCGTCTCGCGAAGACAGCCACCAGTCGTCTTAGCAAAATCCAGCCGCCTTGAGGTAGTGGTAAGCTTGGATGATCTGTCGCAGGCGGTCTTCCGACGAACGGTCGCCGCCGTTGGCATCGGGGTGGAGCTGTTTGACCAGCGACTTGTAGCGCGCCTTGATCTCGATGCCGCTCTCGCCGCCGTCCAGATTGAGGACCGCGAACGAACGCCGCTCGAGATTGCGCAACGGGCGCCGCTCGGTTTCGGGCTCGTGGGCGGTACCGCGCGCCCGCCGCTCGCGGCCGCCGCCGAAAACGCCGTACGGGTCTGTAAACGCCGATGCCCACGCCTGGTTCGGGTGGGTGCGGGCCGCTTCGATGCCTTCGGCATTGACACCCATCGTCCAGGTCGGACGATGGCCGGTGGAGGCCGAACGCTGGTAGGCGACGATGTCGTCGTCCTTCATGCCGGAGAAGTAGTTGTAGGATTTGTTGTACTCGCGCACATGGTCGATGCAGAAGTTGTAGTACTGGCCCTCCCGGTCGCGGCCCTTGGGAGCCCGATAGCCGCCCAACCGGCCGCAGCCGTGCCATTCGCAGGGCTGGGTGTCCGCGGTCTCCACAGCCGGCCCATCCGGGTTAATGCGGATGCGGTCGAAATATTTGGAGTTCAGATTCATCGTCGGACTATGGTCGCCACAAGCGCCTGCGACAAGGCGCTCCCATGAGGCAGCGCCGTGACGGTTTCGGTAGCAGACAGGATCACGTTGAAGTTAACCGAGGCTTTTTCCCCGGATGAACTCAAGGTGGTGGACGAATCCCACCTTCACAAGGGCCATGCCGGCCACCGGCCAGGCGGGGAAAGTCATTTCCGCGTGAAGATCACGGCCGCGGCCTTCCGGGGCAAGACCCGGGTCGCCACGCACCGCCTAGTCTACGAAGCGCTCGCCGGCGAGATCGCCGACGGCGTGCATGCGCTCGCCATCGAGGCGAAAGCGCCCTGAGAGTTCAGCCGTCGTTGCGATGATACGAAAGCCACGTCGCCAGATCCCAGGCGTCGCGGATGCCGAGCAAAAGAAGAAACAGCATCGCCGCCGCGACGCCGTGGAGAGCGAATGGCGCATCCAGCCACAGTCCCGCCGCGGCCGCGATCAGACAAACGTAGGCGACGGCCGGCAACGCTCCATAGAAAAGGTAGTCGGACCAGTGGGTTATTGCCACGGCGCCGCGCACCAGGCGGGCGATGACGGCGCCCGCGAAGAGGACGCCGAGAAAGGAGATCACCGCAATGGCGAGCGCCATGGCGCCGATCGGAACCTCGGGCATCACCGCGACAGTGCTGATAAAGAAGATGACGCCGAAGTGAAACACGGTAGGGGTCACGAACGTCTTGGAGGCGATCTCCGCGCGCCGAACCGTAGTGTCGGCGCTCAGAGTCACGACCACGAAGAGAAGGCCGATCAGCCCGGCCGAAGACGAGCCGACCATGAAATAGAAAGTTTCCCAAGCGGCCGGCATCGAGGCGCTACTCTTGCGCAGTGCCGGTGGTAGCGGGCGCCGGCGTGAGCGCCGGCTTGACCTGATCGAGCGGCGTCACGCGGAGCGCCGTGATGCGGTTGCGGTTGCGCCGCAGCACCTGGAAGCGGAAGCCGTGGAACGTGAAGGCCTGCCCGGGCTCGGGGATGATGCGGGCCTCGTGAATGACCAGGCCGGCTACCGTGGTCGCTTCCGCATCGGGCAGGTGCCAGTCCATGACGCGGTTGAGATCGCGGATGGGCACCGAGCCGTCGACATTGACGGAGCCGTCCGGCTGGCGGCGCACGCCTTCCACGGTCTGGTCATGCTCATCGGCAATGTCGCCGACGATCTCCTCAAGGATATCCTCCAGTGTAAGCAGGCCCTGCACCTCGCCGTATTCGTCGACGACGAGCGCGATGTGAAGCTTGCGCTTGAGGAAGGCGGCAAGCTGGTCGGTGAGGCTGGTGGTGTCGGGTACGAACCACGGCTTCGTGGCGATCGCCCGGATGTCGAGCTGGGAGACATCGCCGCCCGCCGCCTTCAGCGTGCGCAACAGATCTTTTGCGTGCACGATGCCGACGATGTTCTCCGGCTGGTCCTCCCAGATGGGCACGCGCGTGTAGGCGCTGGCCAGCATGTCGTCGATGACCTTGCCGACCGGGTCGGCGGCGTTGATCGTCTCCATGGTGGTGCGGTGGACCATCACGTCGGAGACATCGAGCTCGCCAAGGTCGAGCAGGCCGCCGAGACGGTCGCGCTCGACCTTCACCACGCTGCCCTCGGCATGGAGGAGGTCGACCTGGCCGCGGATTTCGTCGGTCGGCGACACGGTCGCGCCGGCCGAGGCATCCCAGCCGAAAAGCCGCAGCACGCCGCGCACGATCCATTGCACGGCGTTGACGACCGGCGAAAAGACCGCGACCACAAGGCTGGCAAAAGGCGCGACGCTGCGGGCGGCGTCGTCGGGCCGGGTGATCGCCAGCGTCTTCGGCAGGATCTCGGCGAAGATCAGCACGATCGCGGTCATGACCAGCGTCGCGTAGATGACGCCGGCGTCGCCGAAGATGGCGACGAAGACGGTGGTGGCGAGTGCCGAGGAGAGGATGTTGGCGAGGTTGTTGCCGAGTAGCAGCGCGCCGATCAGCCGCTCGCGCTCCTGGATCAGGCGGCCGACGATGCCGGCGCGGCGGTCGCCGGCCTTCTCGAGCTGCAGCATGCGCGCCTTGGAGGCGGCGGTCACCGCCGTCTCCGAGCCGGAGAAAAAGCCCGAGATGGCGATCAGCACGATGATCGCCCCTGCCGTCACCCAGATCTCGAGCGCGCTCATCTCAGGCGACCTTCTCCGCAAGGAACGCGGCGACCGCCGTCGACGGCACATCGCGCGCGATGAACGCCTTGCCGATGCCGCGGGTGAGGATGAACGTCAGCTTGCCGCGTGTCACCTTCTTGTCCTGGCCGATGAGTTCCATCAACGCGGCGGCGGTGAGCCGCGGACCCGGAATATCGCCGATTGCGGTTGGCAGCCCGACTTCCTTCAGGTGGGCGACGACGCGGCGCGTGTCTTCCGGCGGCGCCATGCCGAGGCGCGCGGAGAATTCGTGGGCGAGGACCATGCCGATGGCGACCGCCTCGCCGTGCAGCAGTCGGTCGGAAAAGCCGGCGCCGGCTTCGAGGGCGTGGCCGAAGGTGTGGCCGAGGTTGAGCAAGGCGCGCACGCCTTCCTCGCGCTCATCGGCGGCCACGGTCGCCGCCTTGGCGCGGCAGGCGATAGCGATCGCCTCGTCGCGCTCCGGCCAGCCGGCCGCCATTGCCCGCCAGTTGCTCTCCAGCCAGGTGAAGAAGCCGGCATCCTGGATCAGCCCGATCTTGGCGACCTCGGCGTAGCCGGCATTGAAAATGCGGGGGGGAAGCGAATCGAGGATGCCGCAGTCTGCGATGACGAGCGCCGGCTGGTGAAAGGCGCCGACGAGGTTCTTGCCGCGCGGGCTGTTGATGCCCGTCTTGCCGCCGACTGAAGAATCGACCTGGGCGAGGAGGGTCGTCGGCACCTGCACAAAGCGCATGCCGCGGCGAACGATCGCGGCGGCGAAGCCGGCAAGGTCGCCGACGACACCGCCGCCGAAGGCGACGACGATGTCGTTGCGCTCGATGCGCGCGGCGAGGATTCCGTCGACTACTTTGGCAAGCGTGGCGAAGCTTTTGGATTCCTCGCCCGGGGCGACTGTGATTGCCGTGTGGTCGATGCCGACCGCGCGGAGGCTGGCGGTCAGTGCGGCCAGGTGCAGCCGGCCGACCGTTTCGTCGGTGACGATCGCCACGCGCGCTCCCGGCAATCGCCGGGCGATCTCCGTGCCGACGCGCGTCATCAGCCCGCGACCGATCAGGATATCGTAGGACCGTCCGCCGAGATCGACGGGGACGGTCACCGGCGCGTGGGCGAGCGCTCCTTCGTCGGCCATCGGCTCAAACCTCTTTCACCGCCTCGCGCTCGAGGTGATCGGCGAGGGCGGTGAGAATGTCGTCGATGACGGCGTCGTGGGCGATGTCGCGCGACTGGATGTGGATCGCGGCTTCAGCATAGATCGGATAGCGCTCGGCAATCAGCTTCTCGATGATCTCGGCGGGATCGCCGTCCTGGAGGAGGGGCCGGTTGCTGCGCCGCTTGACGCGGGCAAGGAGCAAGTCGCGGTCGGCCTTCAGCCAGATCGAGATGCCCGCCGCCTGGATGGCCGCGCGGGTTTCCGGCTGGATGAAGGCGCCGCCGCCGGTGGCCAGCACCTTCGGCTTGCCATCGAGGAGGCGCCGGATGACGCGACGCTCGCCGTCGCGGAAATAGGCCTCGCCGTGCTCCTCGAATATTTCCGAGATGGTGGCGTTGGCGGCCTGCTCGATCTCGCTGTCGGCGTCCGCGAAAGCCATGCCGAGGCGACTTGCCAGACGGCGGCCGATGGAGGATTTGCCGGCGCCCATCATGCCAACCATGACGATGGTCCGCCCGGCCAGAAGGCGCGCGACCTTGGTTTCGATCGGCTCGCCCATGTCCCTGGCCGTCCCGTCCCTTGCCACCTGTCCGCCTCGCGCGTGCCCTGGTTACCAGCGCGAGGGTAGACCCGCTTTCCGGCCGGTGTGTCAAGGATGGCGGGGTGGCGCCTCCAGCGCCCCGGCGAAATAGTAACCCCACACTCGACAAATCCCGCGTATATCGGCGCTTCGATGCCCAGTCTGGTCCGATTCCTAGTCGTCGTTGCGATTTTGGTGGCGGTCGGCGCCGCCACCGTCATCTATCTGGCCGATTTCGTGCAGCCACGCACCCGCACGATGACGATTCGCATCCCGCCGGCGAAGCTCGGGGTCGAAGGTCCATGAAGCGCGGGTCGGCGGAGAAACCGGGATTCCACCACGTCGAGGCGTTCCTCGAGATGATGAGCGCGGAACGCGGCGCGGCGGTGAACACGCTGGAGTCCTACCGCCGCGACCTCGACGATTATGCCGGCTTCCTCGCCACCGCCGGCGTCGGCATGACGGAGGCCGGGGCGGAAACGGTGCGGACCTATCTCGGCGATCTCGACGGGCGCGGCTTTGCCGCCAGCTCGGCCGCGCGCCGGCTGTCGGCGATCCGGCAGTTCCACCAGTTCCTGGTGTCGGAGGAGATCCGCGCCGACGATCCGACCGGCATCATCGCCGGGCCGAAGAAGCGCCAGCACCTGCCGAAAATCCTCAGCGAGAAGGACGTAGAGCGCCTGATCGAGACGGCCGCGGGCGAGGCAGCCCGCAAGGATCTGGCGGCCGGCGGCCGGTTGCGGGCCTTTCGCCTGCATGCCCTCATGGAGCTTCTTTACGCGACGGGCCTGCGCGTCTCCGAACTGGTCTCGCTGCCGGCTTCCGCTGCCCGACAGGGCCAGCGTTTCCTGATGGTGCGTGGCAAGGGCGGCCACGAACGCACGGTGCCGCTTACCGACAAGGCGCACGTCGCCGCCAATGTCTATCTGCAGGCGCGCGCCGATGCCGGTCACGGCGACAGCCGCTGGCTGTTTCCGGCGGGAGCCGAGAGCGGTCATCTCACGCGTCAGGTCTTCGCCCGCGATCTCAAGGACCTCGCGGCGCTTGCCGGCATCGCGTCGGCCAGGGTTTCGCCGCATGTGCTTCGCCACGCATTCGCCAGCCACCTCCTGCAGAATGGCGCCGACCTGCGCGTGGTGCAGCAGCTTCTCGGTCACGCCGACATCTCGACCACGCAGATTTATACGCACGTGCTGGAGGAGCGCCTGCGGGCGCTGGTGAGCGAACATCACCCGCTCGCTGGGAACCGGCGCTCATGAGGCGCTTGCCGCCTTGACACCCCGCACGTCGTAAGGTCACGTTGCCGCCGCTTTTTGCGGCAGGGGGCAGTGGCCGCCCCTTGACCTCTCCTTTCCATAGTTTCCGCGAGCCTTGATGCGCAGTTACCTCGACTTCGAAAAGCCCGTCGCCGACCTGCAGGGCAAGGTGCAGGAATTGCGCTCGCTCGGCGACAACGGCGATGCGGTCGGAATCGGAGACGAGGTCGCCAAGCTCGAGGCGAAGGCAGCGCAGGCGCTGGCGGAAATCTACGCCCGGCTGACGCCGTGGCAGAAGACACAGGTCGCACGCCATCCCGACCGGCCGCATTTCAGCGACTACGTCAAGCAGCTTATCGAGGACTTCACACCGCTCGCCGGCGACCGTGCCTTCGGCGAAGACGAAGCGATCGTCACCGGCCTTGGCTTCTTTCGCGGCCGGCGCGTAGCGGTCATCGGTCAGGAAAAGGGCAACGACACCGAGAGCCGGCTGAAGCACAACTTTGGCATGGCGCGCCCGGAGGGCTATCGCAAAGCGGTGCGCGTCATGCACCTTGCCGACCAGTTCGGCCTGCCGGTGGTGGCGCTGGTCGATTCGGCCGGCGCCTATCCGGGCATCGATGCCGAGGCGCGCGGCCAGGCGGAGGCCATTGCGCGCTCGACGGAGGCCTGCCTCAGGCTCGGCGTTCCCAACGTCGCCATCATCATCGGCGAGGGCGGCTCGGGCGGCGCCATCGCGATCGCCACCGCCAACAAGGTGATGATGCTGGAACACGCCATCTACACGGTCATCTCGCCGGAAGGCGCCGCCTCTATCCTGTGGCACGATTCCAGCCGAGCGCAGGATGCCGCCACCGGCATGAAGATCACTGCCGAAGACCTGCAGCGCTTCGGCATCATCGACAGGATCATCACCGAGCCGGTCGGCGGGGCGCATCGCGAGCCGCAGGTCACGATTGCCGCCACCGGCGACGCGATCGCCGATTCACTGGCCTCGATGGACAACCTGCCGCCGCAGGAAATCCGCCGCCAGCGGCGCGAGAAATACCTCGCTATCGGGCGCTCGCTCTAGGGCCGCCCGCGCAATCGCCGCAATATGCCGGGACGGTTGACGGGTTGCTCGAATCCCGGTCTAAACCGTCAAGGCTGGCGGACTGAATTCTCGAGGGGTGCCCCATGGGGCTGCAGCCGTTCCCGATGGCCGTTTTCTGGCGCCTTGTCTGCATCGGCGCCGCCGTCGTCTGCCTCGCCGCCTGCCAGGAATCCGATATCCCGAAGGCGCAGAAGCCGGTTCCCTACGGGCTCAGCGCCAAGATGCAAATGGAGGGGATGGACCCGCAGTCGCCGATCTTCATCCGTCTCTACAAGGAGACGTCAGAGTTCGAAATCTGGAAGCAGAAGCGGAACGGCGACTATGCGCTGCTGAAGACCTATCCGATCTGCAAATGGTCGGGGGCGCTCGGGCCGAAGAAGGTCGAAGGCGACCGACAGGCGCCGGAAGGCATCTACATCGTCACCCCGGCGCAGATGAATCCCGCCTCGCACTATTACCTCTCGTTCAACATCGGCTATCCGAACGCCTACGACCGCTCGCTCGGACGCACCGGCTCCAATCTCATGGTGCATGGCGCCTGCTCCTCTTCCGGCTGCTATTCGATGAGCGACGAGGATGCCGGCGAGATTTTCGCGCTCGCCCGCGATTCCTTCCGGGGCGGCCAGACGGCTTTCCAGATCCAGGCGCTGCCTTTCCGCATGACCGCGGCGAATCTCGCGCGCCATCGCGACGATGCCAACATGTCGTTCTGGCGGACGCTGAAGGTTGCCTCGGACGAATTCGACCTGACGCTCAGGCCGCCGAAAGTCGACGTCTGCGACCGGCAATACGTCTTCAACGCCGACAGCAACGGCGTGACTTTCGACCCTGACGCGAAGTGCCCGCCCTATACCGTTGCGCCCGCGCTCACGGCGGCGCTGACGCAGAAGCAGGCCACCGACGACGCCAGCTTCAACCAGGAGGTTGCCAAGCTGCAGGCGGCGCAGAAGGAGGCGGCGGACCATGCGCTGGCTGTGCAGGAAGAACAGGCGCTGCCGTCGGTCCTCGATCGCCTGCTCGGCAAGGACAAGACAGACGCCGGCACGGCCGGCACGGCCGGCACGCCGGCAGATCCGGCCACGCCCGCCGCACCGGTCACGACCACTTCGGTGAACACCAATGTCGCCGTGACGGTGCCGGAGCCGCGGCTTCGTCCACAAACGCAGTCCTTGCCGACCACCGTCCAGGCGGCACCCGCCACGCCGACGGTCGGCACATTCGTGAAAAAGAAATTCGCATGGCCGGGTGACGACGCCTCGCCTCCCGCTGGCGCGGCGGTATCAGATCCCGGCACCGGCAAGTCGCTCTAGCGCCGATTCTCCCTGGTGACGGCGTTCAGGCGAGGCGGCCGTGGCAGTGCTTGTATTTCTTGCCTGAGCCGCACGGGCAGGGGGCATTGCGCTGAACCTTGCCCCAGGTCGCCGGATTGTCCGGGTCGATCTGCGTGGCGGTGGCGGTCCCGACCGCTGCGGCGCTTGCGCGGGTGACCCCACCGTCGGCCTGTCCGTTGCCGTTCCACGTCTCCACGTCGGTGTCGCCGGTCAGCGGATCGGCATGGCTCGCTTCCATGCGCTCTAGGTCGCCTTCCGGCGCCAACGGCGGCGGCCGCTGCACAAGCTCGACGCGCATGATCTGGTTGGTGACGGCCTCGCGCAGGCGCGACAGCATCGCCTGGAAAAGCTCGAAGGATTCGGTCTTGTATTCGTTCAGCGGATCGCGCTGAGCATAGCCGCGGAAGCCGACCACCTGGCGCAGGTGATCGAGCGTGACCAGATGCTCGCGCCAGAGATGGTCGAGGGTCTGCAGCAGCACCGCTTTCTCGATCTGGCGCATGATCTCGGGGGTGAAGCGCACGGTGCGGCTGGCGGCCGCCTCGTCGGCAGCGCGCTGCAGGCGCTCGCGCAGCTCGTCGTCGCCGATGCCTTCTTCCTTCGCCCATTCGGCCACCGGCACATCAATATTGAGCGAGGCGGCGACGTCGTCGTGCAGCCCCTGCACATCCCACTGCTCGGCGTAGACCTTCTCGGGAACGTGCTTGGCGACCAGCGCATCGACGACTTCGTGGCGCATGCCGTTGACCGTCTCGGTCACGGCGTCCTCGGCCATCAGGTCGATGCGCTGTTCGAAGATGACGCGGCGCTGGTCATTCATCACGTCGTCGTACTTGAGCAGGTTCTTGCGGATGTCGAAGTTGCGCGCCTCGACCTTCTGCTGCGCCTTTTCCAGGGCGCGATTGATCCACGGATGGATGATCGCCTCGTCTTCCTTGAGGCCGAGCTTCTGCAGCATGCCGTCCATGCGTTCAGAGCCGAAGATGCGCATCAGGTCGTCCTGCAACGACAGGAAGAATTTCGAATGACCGGGATCGCCCTGACGGCCGGAACGGCCGCGGAGCTGGTTGTCGATGCGCCGGCTTTCGTGACGCTCGGTGCCGAGCACGAACAAGCCGCCGACGGCCAGCGCCTTCTGCTTGAGGACGGCAATCTCGGCGGCGATGGCGGCGACGCGCCCGGCGCGCTCCGCCTCGGGCACGTCCGCCAGTTCCTGCGCGATGCGCATGTCGAGGTTGCCGCCGAGCTGGATGTCGGTGCCGCGGCCGGCCATGTTGGTGGCGATGGTAACCGCGCCGGGCACGCCGGCCTGCGCGATGATGAACGCTTCCTGCTCGTGGTAGCGGGCGTTCAGCACCTGATGCGGCACCTTCTCCTTGGTCAGCAGTTCGGCGAGGGTCTCGGACTTGGCGATCGACGTGGTGCCGACCAGGATCGGCTGGTTGCGCTCGCGGCACTCGCGGATCAGGCGGACGATCGCCTTGTATTTTTCTTCCGCCGAACGATAGACCTCGTCGTCGTCGTCGATGCGCACCATGTCGCGGTTGGTGGGAATCTCGACCACGTCGAGACCGTAGATGTCGGCGAACTCGTCGGCTTCGGTGAGCGCCGTGCCGGTCATGCCGGCGAGCTTGTCGTACATGCGGAAGTAGTTCTGGAAGGTGATCGAGGCGAGTGTCTGGTTCTCCGGCTGGATCGGCTGATGTTCCTTGGCTTCCAGCGCCTGATGCAGGCCTTCCGAGTAGCGCCGTCCGGGCATCATGCGGCCGGTGAACTCGTCGATGATGATGACTTCGCCGTTCTTGACGATGTAGTCCTTGTCGCGCTCGAACAGGCGGTGGGCGCGCAGCGCCTGCTGGATGTGGTGGACGACGGTGACGTTCTCGACGTCATAGAGCGAGTCGCCCTTGAGCAGGCCGGCTTCCTTGAGGATGCCTTCCAGCTTGACGTTGCCGGCCTCGGTGAAGTTCGCGGTGCGCTGCTTCTCGTCGGTCTCGTAGTCATCCGCGGCCAGCAGCGGGATGAACTTGTCGATGGTGTTGTAAAGCTCGGAGCGGTCGTCGAGGGGGCCGGAAATGATCAGCGGCGTGCGCGCCTCGTCGATGAGGATCGAATCGACTTCGTCGACGATCGCGAAGTTGTGGCCGCGCTGCGCCATGGTGGCCAGTTCATACTTCATGTTGTCGCGCAGATAGTCGAAGCCGAATTCGTTGTTGGTGCCATAGGTAATATCGGCGGCGTAGGCGTCGCGGCGCTGGTTGTCGTCGAGGCCGTGGACGATGATGCCGACGCTGAGGCCAAGGAACTTATAGACCTGACCCATCCACTCGGCATCGCGCTTGGCGAGGTAGTCGTTGACGGTGACGACGTGGACACCCTTGCCGGAGAGGGCATTGAGATAGACGGGCAGCGTGGCGACCAGCGTCTTGCCTTCGCCGGTCTTCATTTCCGAGATCGAGCCTTCGTGCAGCACCATGCCGCCCATCAGCTGTACGTCAAAATGCCGCTGGCCGAGCGTGCGGCGGGCCGCCTCGCGCACGGTGGCGAAGGCAGGGATGAGCAGATCGTCGAGGTCGGTGCCGGCGGCTACCTGCGCCTTGAATTCATCGGTGCGGGCGCGCAACGCTTCGTCGGAGAGCGCTTGCACTTCGCTTTCCAGGGCGTTGATGGCGGCCACGCTTGGCGCGTAACCCTTGACGCGGCGATCGTTGGCGGAGCCGAAAATCTTGCGCGCGAGCGAGCCGAGGCCGGCCATCGGTGATCCTTGAGGCTTCCCGATGAGCAGCGGATCAGTACCTGCCGACGCCGGCAGGCGATCATACCGCCGTCACCTGTAGAGAATACGAAGCGTTCTTTGACGCCAAGCGTAGAGACAGATAAGAGGGGGGTCACCCCATGTCAACGGCGCGAGTGGCGCCCCGATTGCGCTTGGCGGCGGGTCAATCGGTGCCCTCGCGATATTCATCCAACAGCCTGAACTGGACAGTTTCATGACCAACCTCCGCTTGTCCCCGAGCCGACTGGCCGTCGCGGCTTTCGCTTCGGTAATTGCCCTCGCATTCGCCCCGGCGTTGCCCACCCTGGCGGACGACACGCCAGCCGCGCCCGCCCCTGCGGCGGCGGCCGGCGATGCCGCCGCAGCTCCCGCGGAGGCTCCGCCGCCGGATCCAAAGAAGGTCGTCGCGACGGTCAACGGCAGCCCGATCACCGAACTCGATCTCGAGGTCGCCGCTCCCGACCTGCAAAGCGCGTTGCAGCAGCTGCCGGCCGGTAAGCAGGCCGACGCCCTGCTCAAGGCGCTCATCGACATTCGTCTGATGTCCGCAGCGGCCATGGCCGAGGGTCTGGACAAGAAAGACGAGACCGCGCACGTGCTGGTCTACGAGCACGACCGGACGCTGCGTAACGCGTTCCTGCAAGACAAGCTAACCACGCAGGTCACCGAGGACGCGATCAAGGCGCGCTTCCAGCAAGACATCGTCAAGTTCGTGCCGGGCGACGAAATCCACGCCACGCATATCCTGGTGGCGACGGAGGACGAGGCCAAGGCCATCATCGCCCAGCTCGACCAGGGCGGCGATTTCGCCGCGATCGCCAAGCAGAAGTCGACCGATACCGGCTCCGGCGCGGCTGGCGGCGACCTCGGCTTCTTCGGTCACGGTGCGACGGTGAAGGAATTCGAGGACGCGGCCTTCGCTCTCGCCGTCGGCCAGTACACCAAGACGCCGGTGAAGACGCAGTTCGGCTATCACGTCATCAAGGTTCTGGAGAAGCGCAAGCAGGCACCGCCGACATTGGCCGATCGTCACGACGAGATCCGCGACGAACTGGCCCACGAGGTGATCCTCGCCGAGATCAGCAAGCTCCACGACGCGGCCAAGGTTGTCGTCACGGCGCCGGATGCGGCACCTGCCGCCCCGGCTCCGGCGGCACCAGCGGCGGCCGCACCAGCGCCGGCGACCAAGCCGTAGGGCAACACCGGAATGGCAGCCAAGTCTCCGCTGGCTCCGGCTGCCTTTCCGTCTCTTCCCGCCATCGGCGGCGTGCGCTTCGCCGCCGCCGAGGCGGGCATCAAGTATAAGAACCGCCGCGACGTGTTGCTCGCCGTCTTCGACAAGGGCACGACGGTTGCCGGGGTATTCACGCGCTCGAGGTGCCCGTCGGCGCCGGTCGACTGGTGCAAGGCGGCGCTGAAGTCCGGCAAGGCGCGGGCGCTGCTGGCCAACTCCGGCAACGCTAACGCGTTCACGGGAAAACGCGGCCGCGAAACCACCAAGCTGTCCGCAGCGATGGCCGCCAAGGTCGTCGGCTGCAAGCCGAACGAAGTCTTTCTCGCCTCGACCGGCGTCATCGGCGAGCCGCTCGACGCGCAGAAGTTTTCCGGCGTGCTGGCCGCGACGGCAAGGCGCGCGGCGCCCGGCCCGTGGATCGACGCGGCGTCGGCGATCATGACCACCGACACCTACCCGAAGGGGGCCACCCGTCAGGTGCGGCTGGGCTCGGCAACCGTCACCATCAACGGCATTGCCAAGGGCGCCGGGATGATCGCGCCCGACATGGCGACTATGCTGTCGTTCGTGGTCACCGATGCGCCGATCGCGGCCGGCGCTTTGCAGAAACTGCTTGCGGCGGGCGTGCGCGACACCTTCAACGCCATCACCGTCGACAGCGACACCTCGACTTCCGACACGCTCCTGCTCTTCGCCACGGGCGCCGCGCCGAAGGCGCCGAAGATCACCAAGGCCACCGACAAGCGCCTGGCGCCGTTCAAGGCGGCGCTCAACGATCTCCTGCGCGATCTCGCCCATCAGGTGGTGCGCGACGGCGAGGGCGCGCGAAAGTTCGTCGAGGTGCGCGTGCGTGGCGCCGTGTCGAAAACCTCCGCCCGCCGCATCGGCATGGCGATCGCCAACTCGCCGCTGGTCAAGACGGCGATTGCCGGCGAAGACGCCAACTGGGGCCGCATCGTGATGGCGGTCGGCAAGGCCGGCGAACCCGCCGACCGCGACCGCCTGTCGATCTATTTCGGCGACACGCGGGTGGCGGTGAAAGGCGAGCGCGACCCGGCCTATTCCGAGGAAGCCGTGTCGGCGATCATGCAGCGCGATGCGATCGTCATCACCGTCGACCTCGGCATCGGCACCGGCTGCGACACGGTGTGGACATGCGATCTCACCAAGGAATACATCGCCATCAACGGCGACTACCGGTCGTGATACTCCTCGTCGCGGCGTGCGCGCTGGTCGATGTCGACCGCCGCATCCTCATCGCGCAACGGCCGCCGGGAAAATCCATGGCGGGGCTGTGGGAATTTCCCGGCGGCAAGGTCGAGGCGGGCGAGACGCCGGAGGCGACGCTGGTGCGCGAGCTCCGCGAGGAACTCGGCGTTGAGACGACCGCGAAATGTCTGGCGCCGCTCACCTTCGGCAGCCATGCGTACGACGACTTCCACCTGCTGATGCCGCTCTATGTCTGCCGGCGCTGGTCGGGGATTCCGCAGGGGCGCGAGGGCCAGGCGCTGAAATGGGTGCATGCGGTCGATCTCCGCGGCTATCCGATGCCGGCCGCCGACCTGCCGTTGATCCCCGCGTTAATGGATCATTTATGATCATTGACGAGAATTAGCGCCGAATTGCCGAACCCGGCCGGTGGGGCCGCGCGGACGGCGTTCGGGGATTTTCTCAGCATGTCACTCACCGACATTCTTCTGCCGGAGGCGGTCACCGCTTCCGGTGTCAGCCGCAGCAAACTCACCGCGTTCGTGCCGATCGCGCTGGCGCTCATCGGTATCGCGGCAATCCTTCTCGGCGGCGTCACGACGCACGCGACGAACGGCCAGAACGCCGCCACCGGCGTCGATCCGATCGTGACCGGCGCCATCGCGGCTCCTGCCGACCAGCGTCGCGCTTTGCTGATGCTCGACGACTAGCCGCCGGCCTTTTCGCCCGCCGGCCTCTCCGCCGCGCCAAGCGCGTCCGCCAGCCGAGTCTTGGCGCTTCCGGGCTGCAGCGGCTTCGGCTGGCTTTCGTGCGGCGCCCATCCTGACAGCGAGATAATGTCGAAGGTCGCACGCACGCGCCCGTCCGGATCGCTGAACCGCTCGGCATAAATCGCCGCGGCGCGCAGGAGCGCCGGGCGCGGCAGCGGACGGCGGTCGCGCTCGATGAGCACGTTGGTGGCGCCCATCGCTCGCAGGTCGCGCATGAGGTGGAGCGACGAAGCGTAGCGTACCGTGCGCCGGTCCATGTCGATCACCGGGAGCGCGAAGCCGGCGCGCTGGAGGAGGGCTCCGACGGAGCGCAATTCGGCGAACGGCGAAACGCGCGGCGATGCGCCTCCGCGAATTTCCGACTCCGCCGCCGCCAGCGACTGGCGCAACTCGGTCAGCGTGTCGCCGCCGAGGAGGGCGGCGAGCAGCAGGCCGTCCGGCTTCAGCGCGATGCGTATCTGCGCCAGCGCGCCGGGCAGATCGTCGGCCCAATGTAGCGCCAGCGCCGAGACCGCAAGGTCGATGCTTGCCGGCTTGAGCGGTAGCGCTTCCTGATCGGCGACGATATCCGGTCGGCTCATGGCCAGCCGGTCGAGGCGCACGACGAGATCGACCTGTCCGCTGGCCAGCAGCCGCGATTTCACCAGCGGGAGGGGACTGGCGATATCGGCGGCCAGCGGAAAATGCCGCTGCACGGCGGCCAGCCGCTCCGCGAGGTCGTCGGCAACTGCGGCAAGCAGGAAATCCGCGCCCTCGATGTCGGCTGCCAGCGCACGGGTGCGGCGTCGGTCGAGGAGATCATGGTCGAACAGGCGGGGAGGGCCGCTCATGGCCGGAGTTATGGGATGGCCGCGGCGCTGTGTCAAAGCCGCATGGCGTGCCCGCGACCGGCACGGTAGTCTTGCCGGATGCAGTTCGTGCCTGACAGCGACGAGACAGTTCTCGCCCGTCCGGCTTCGTTCGTCCGGCTCGTGGCCGGTGCGAAGAAATTGCTTCGCGGCGTCGCCGATCTCGCCCTGCCGCCGCAGTGCCTCGCGTGCGACAAGCCGGTGGCGGCTTCGGGATCGCTCTGCCCGACGTGCTGGTCGAGGCTTCGCCTGATCGAGAAGCCGTATTGTGCTCGCCTCGGCACGCCGTCCACCTTTGATCTCGGCGCGGGGGCGCTTTCGGCTGAGGCCATCGCCGATCCGCCGCCGTTCGACCGCTGCCGCGCGGTGGCCGCCCATGACGACATTGCCCGCCAGCTCATCCACGGGCTGAAATACCGCGACCGGCTCGATCTCAGCCGGTGGATGGGACGCTGGATGCTCCGCGCCGGCGACGACCTGCTCACCGATGCCGGCATCATCGTGCCGGTTCCGCTCCATCGCCGGCGCCTCTGGTCGCGGCGGTACAATCAGTCGGTGCTGCTTGCAAAGGCCGTCGCCACCGCCTCCGGCAGGCCGCTCGCTCCTGCCGCCCTCGTCCGCATCCGCCACACGGTGCAGCAGGTCGGCCTGTCTGCCGACCAGCGCGACCGCAACGTGCGCGGCGCCTTCCAGGTACCGGTCGTCGCCGAAAAGATCGCGGTCGCCGGCCGGCGCGCCCTGCTTGTCGACGATGTCTACACGACGGGCGCTACAGTGAAGGCGGCGACCCGGGCGTTGCTGCGGGTGGGGGCGACTGCGGTCGATGTCCTGGTCTTTGCCCGGGTTGTCCGCGGGCAGCTTTGACCGATATATGTCAGACCAAGGATTCGTCCGGACTGCTGCCCCATGCCTGAAGTCGTTATGTATACCCGCCAGTTCTGTTCATTCTGCTCCGCCGCCAAGGCGCTCCTTAACGATCTTGGCGTTCCGTATATCGAGCACGATGCCACCGGCAGGCCGGAACTGCGGGCGGAGATGATCGAGCGGAGCCACGGCGGCATGACTTTCCCGCAAATCTTCATCGGTGATCGCCATGTCGGCGGCTGCGACGATCTGTATGCTTTGCATCGCGCCGGCGGACTCGTGCCGCTGCCGGCCGGCGAGAAGGTCGTCTCGGCATGAGCGCCTTCCGGGCAGCGGCCGTGCAGATGCGGAGCGGCATCGAGGTCGCCGCCAACGTCGCCGACGCGACACGACTCATCCGAGCGGCGGCAGCGGCGGGCGCGCAGTACGTCCTGACCCCCGAAATGACGACGATCCTCGACCGCGACCGCGAGCGTCTGCTGGCGGCCATCTCGACCGAGGAAAGCGACCCGTCGCTGGCCGCCTTCCGGGCGCTGGCGCGTGAACTCGGCATCCATCTTCATATCGGCTCAATGGCGGTCCGCCTGGCCGGCGAAGGCGTCGCCAACCGCGGCTTCCTGCTCGGGCCCGACGGCAACATCGTCGCGCGCTACGACAAGATTCACATGTTCGACGTCGATCTCGGCAGCGGCGAGAGTTATCGCGAGTCGCGCCTCTATCATGCCGGCAACAACGCGGTGGTCGCCGACCTGCCGTGGACGCGGCTCGGCCTGTCGGTCTGCTACGACGTGCGCTTCCCGGCGCTTTACCGGGCGCTGGCGAAGGCCGGAGCCAACGTCATCGCCATTCCCGCCGCCTTCACTCGCACCACGGGCGAGGCGCACTGGCAGATCCTCATTCGCGCCCGCGCCATCGAGACCGGCGCGTATGTAGTTGCCGCGGCGCAGGGCGGCCATCATGCCGACGGCCGCGATACCTTCGGCCATTCGATGATCGTCGATCCGTGGGGGAAGATTCTCGCCGAGAGCGGTACCGAGCCCGGCTTCATCGTCGCCGACATCGACCCGGCGATGAGCGCCGCCGTGCGCGGTCGCGTGCCGTCGCTCGCCAACGAGCGCGCGTTCGTCGTGCCCGTCGATCCCGCCGGGCCGCGCCTGAAGTCGGCATCCTGACATGATCCGCTACACCCTTCGCTGCGATCGCGACCATGAGTTCGAGGCCTGGTTCCGCTCTGGCGGTGACTACGATCGCGCCGCCAGGGCCGGCGGCAACGCCTGTCCGGTGTGCGGTTCGACCGAGGTCGAAAAGGCGCTGATGGCGCCGGCCGTGGCCGGAACCCGGAAATCGTCGACGGTGAGCCTGGCGGCGCCCGATCCGCGGCGCGCGATCCTGCGCGAGGCGATGCGCGAATTTCGCAAGAAGGTTACCGAGGGCGCCGACTACGTCGGCGACAAGTTTGCCGAGGAAGCGCGCAAGATTCATTTCGAGGAAACCGAGCCGCGTGGCATCTACGGCGAGGCGACCATCGAGGAAGCGCGCCAGCTCGCCGAGGAAGAGATCGCTTTCCAGCCGCTGCCGTCGTTGCCGGAAGAACAGAATTGACGCGCGCCCGGGCGTGCCCGAACCTGCGGCACACGGGAAATGAAATGGCGGCCGATGCTCGATAACCTCAAAGCCAGAAATCGCGCCTGGGCGAAGCGCATGGTCGCCGACGATCCAGGCTTCTTTACGCGGCTCGCCGGGCAGCAGGCGCCGGAGTACCTGTGGATCGGCTGTTCGGACAGCCGCGTCCCCGCCAACGAGATCGTCGATCTGGATCCGGGCGAACTGTTCGTCCACCGCAATGTCGCCAACCTGGCGCCGCCGCAGGACGCCAACTACCTGTCCGTCCTGCAGTTCGCTGTCGATGTCATCAAGGTGAAGCACATCATGGTGGTCGGCCACTACGGCTGCGGCGGCGTGCGCGCCGCCGTCGACGGCCAGCGGCGCGGCCTCGTCGATCACTGGCTGCACCCGATCCGCGAGGTTGCTCACGACCACAAGCACGAGCTTGATGCCATTCTGGAGGAGTCGGCGAGGCTCGACCGGTTATGCGAACTCAACGTCATCCGCCAGGTGAAGAACGTCGCCTCGGATGTTTTCGTTCAGGAGGCCTGGGCACGCGGCCAGACGCTCAACGTCCACGGTTGGGTCTATTCGCTGGCAGACGGTCTGGTGAAGGATCTCGGCGTGACGGTCGGCAACCCGGCGGAAATCGAGCGCCTCGCCTAGAAGCGGGCCGCAACGGCCAGCCGCTCGGCCAAAACCCAAAAACGTGGCACAATCGGACGCTGTGGGTGAGAATATCGCCCGCAGAAGGGGAGTCGTTGTCCCATGCTGCCGAAGCCCGAATCCGCGTGTTTCGTCATCGCCGATGTCATGGACACGGTGGTGCGGGGGCTGCGTCCGCCATTCCGGCTGGCGAAGTTCGAGGGCGATGCGGCGTTCGTCTATGCGGTCACCAGCAAGGTTGACGGCTCGCTGCTGCAGGACGCCATCGAGGCGGCTTACTTCGCGTTCCGCCGGCGGCTGCGCACCATCAAGCAGGCGACGACCTGCGAGTGCAACGCGTGCCGCGCGATGCAGGACCTCAACCTCAAGTTCGTCAGCCACCACGGCGAATTCTTCAAGCATACGATGGGCGGGCGGCAGGAGCTGGCCGGCCGGGACGTGATCCTCGTCCACCGGCTGCTCAAGAACTCGGTCAACGACCGCTTCGGCGGCCACGCCTACGCGTTTTATTCCGACGCCTGCATCCGGGCGATGGATATCGATCCGGCCGCGCAAGGACTGGTCGAGCATCGCGAAACCATCGAAATTATAGGCGAGGTGACCTGCTGGGTGCGCGATCTCGAAGATGCGTGGCAAAAGGAGAGCGAGCGCAGCCGTACCGAAGTCACTGCGGACAGCGCCGCAGCCGTTTACAGTTACGAGATCGCGGCGCCGCGGCCGACCGTGTGGGAGCATTTCACCATTCCCGGCCACCGGCCGAAATGGCAGGGGTCCGACGCGGTTGTCGAGACCGTGGCCAAGGGCCGGCGCGGCGCCGGCACCACCAATCACTGCATGCACGGCAAGGCGACGATCATCGAAGAAGTGCTCGACTGGCGGCCGTTCGACTATGTGACGATGGCGACGCTGGTGCCGATGCCGGATGCGCCCAAGGTGATAGTGACCTACGCGTTTGCTGAAATCCCGAACGGCACCCGCGTTGAGATTCGTGTCGGCAAGCCGAAGCCGAAGGACATGGCGTTCCTGGAGGCGGCGGGGCCTGGGTTCAAAGCGAACTTCGACCAGTCGCTCAAGAACCTCGGACTGCTGCTGGCGGGATCGAGCGGAACGCAGCCGGTCGTCGATGAACCGGCGCGGCCGACCTTATCGGAGCGTTTTCTGACCGAGCCGGTACACGCCCACGCACATTAGGCCCGCTCTGCGGTCATCATGTAGTTGACGTCGAGGTTGGGCGTCAGCCGGAATTCGTCGACGAAGGGCACGTACATGACGCCACTCTCGGTGCCGGGCGTCAGCCCCGCGCCGCGGAAGGCCGCCTTCAGCTCATCCGGAGTCACCAGCTTGTCGTAGGTGTGGGTGCCGCGCGGCAGCCAGCGCAGGACGTATTCGGCGCCGACGATGGCGAGCACGAAGGCTTTCGGCGTGCGGTTGATGGTCGATGCGATCAGCAACCCGCCGGGCCTGATCATTTCGCCGCACGTGGCGACGAAACGGCCGACATCGGTGACGTGCTCGACCACTTCCAGCGCCAGGACGACATCAAACCGCTCGTCGGCGGCCGCCAGCGTCTCGGCGGTGGCAGCGCGATAGTCGACGGTAAGGCCACTTTGGCGGGCGTGCAGCTTCGCTGCCTCGATCACCGCTGCGGACGGGTCGATGCCGACGACCGTGGCGCGCATGCGGGCGAGCGGCTCGCAGATGAGTCCGGCGCCGCAGCCGACGTCGAGGATGCGGAGGCCCGTCAGCGCGTCGGCGGCTTTGGGCGCACGGGCGAAGCGGCGAGCGATTGCTTCCTTGATCCAGACAAGCCGCATCGGATTTAGCTTGTGGAGCGGGCGCATCGGGCCGTCGTCGTCCCACCACTTCGCCGCCATAGCCGCGAAGCGGGCGATCTCGCCGGGGTCGACGGTGTCGGTTGCGGGAGCGGAGGAGGGGAAAGACATGGCGGCGACTGTAGCGCCGACGGTCCCGAAAACGAAACGGCCGGGGAAGCCCCGGCCGTCGCAGTCTGCTCAGGCAGCCGCGGTTCAGGCCTTGGGAGCCGCCGCAATCTTAGTGGCGTCGTTGTCGGTGCCCTTGACCTTGTAGGTCACGACCACGTTGTCGCCGACTTTCCACTTGCCGAGAACGGTCTTGGACGCCTTGAACACCTTGGCATCGGCCAGGGTGACGGAGGCCTTGTCGATCGCCGTGATGGCGCCGGTGTCGGTGAGCGCGGGAGCCGGCTTGGCCATGGTTGCGGCGAAGGCGGCCGAGGAGGAAACGACCATCGCCAGGGCGGCGGCCGAGAGAAGGATCTTGCGCATGCTGTTGTCTCCATATCGCTGGTGGGGGGTGTGTCCCCAGCGGCGCAATCCCTGCCAATGGTTTGTAACCCGCAAATTTCCGATCGCCGGCTTCCGTGTAACAAGGCTGTTGCAGTCATGGCGGAACCGTGGCGGAGGCCCCGGCGCGCCATTGCGGCATCCCGGCCAAGTCGCTATGAAAGCGCGCCTTTCGAGGCCCAAGTGCGAGCTACGCTCATCCGATGACACGGCTGGTGATGAAATTCGGCGGGACTTCGGTCGCCGACGTCGCGCGCATCAGGGACGTCGCCCGCCACGTCAAGCGCGAAGTCGACGCAGGCCACCAGGTTGCCGTGGTGGTCTCGGCCATGGCCGGCACCACTAACCAGCTGGTCGGCTGGACGCGGGAACTCTCGCCCCTGCATGACGCCCGCGAGTACGACGTGGTGGTGGCCGCCGGCGAGCAGATCACCTCGGGGCTGCTGGCGATCGCGCTGCAGGACATTGGAGTCGATGCCCGCTCGTGGCAGGGCTGGCAGATTCCGGTCAAGACTGACGCCGCCCACGGCGCCGCGCGGATTGCCGAGATCGACGGCCGCGAGCTGGTCCGCCGTCTGGAGTCAGGCCAGGTCGCGGTGGTCTCCGGGTTCCAGGGCATCGGTCCCGATAACCGCATTGCCACGCTCGGCCGCGGCGGTTCGGATACCAGCGCGGTGGCGCTGGCGGCCGCGCTCAACGCCGACCGCTGCGATATCTATACCGACGTCGACGGCGTCTATACGTCCGATCCGCGCATCGTGCAGCGGGCGCAGCGGCTGGCCAAGGTCTCCTACGAGGAGATGCTGGAGATGGCCTCGCTGGGCGCCAAGGTGCTGCAGGTGCGCTCGGTCGAGCTGGCCATGGTGCATGGCGTGCGGACCTTCGTGCGGTCGAGTTTCGAGGACCCGGAGACAATCGATTCGAGCAGCGCCGGCGATCCGCCGGGAACGCTCATCTGCGACGAGGACGAGATCGTGGAAAAGCAATTCGTGTCGGGCATCGCCTATTCGAAGGACGAGGCCCAGATTTCACTCCGCGACGTGGCCGACAAGCCGGGGGTGGCGGCGGCTGTTTTCGGGCCGCTCGCCGCCGCCAGCATCAACGTCGACATGATCGTCCAGAACGTATCCGAGGACGGTACCCTCACCGACATGACCTTCACCGTGCCGACCGCTGACTACGAACGCTCGCGCAAGGTTCTCGAGGGCGCGCGCGAGCGTATCGGCTACAAGAAGCTGCAGGGCTCGACCGATGTCGCCAAGGTCTCGGTCATCGGCATCGGCATGCGCAGTCATGCAGGTGTCGCCGCGGACTGCTTCAAGGCGCTGGCCGAGAAGGGAATCAATATCCGGGCGATCACGACGTCCGAGATCAAGATATCGGTATTGATCGACGCGTCGTACACCGAGCTTGCGGTACGCACTTTGCATTCTGTATACGGGCTGGACAAGACTTAACGGCGCTTACGGGCGCGCCACGGCCGGCCGGTTCCGGCCATTCTTTCGAGGATAGCGGACATGCGGGCCCCCCCCGCCGGGCCGCGCGTCCTGCTCCGCCGCCTCCGAGAGGTCATGGCGGAGCCGATCAGCGCACAAGCCCGGCTCGACAAGATTGTGACCCAGATCGCCGGCAACATGGTCGCCGAGGTGTGCTCGGCCTATGTGCTGCGCTCCGATGGGGTCCTCGAGCTGTTCGCCACCGAGGGCCTGAAGCGCGAGGCCGTCCACCATGCGTCGCTGCGCATCGGTGAGGGCCTCGTCGGAACCATCGCCAAGGAAGCGCTACCGCTGAACCTCAACGACGCGCAGAGCCACCCGGCTTTCCAGTACCTGCCGGAGACGGGCGAAGAGATCTACTCATCGTTCCTCGGCGTGCCGATCCTGCGGGCCGGGCGCACGCTCGGCGTCCTCGTCGTCCAGAACCGGGCGCACCGCACCTACCACGAGGAAGAAGTCGAGGCGTTGCAGACAACGGCGATGGTGCTGGCCGAAATGATCGCGGTCGGCGAGCTGTCCAGCCTCGGCCGTCCCGGCACCTCGCTCGACCTGAAGCGTCCGATCATGCTGACCGGCGTCGGCCTCGGCGATGGCGTCGGCCTTGGCCACGTCGTGCTGCACGAGCCGCGCGTCGTGGTCACCGACCTTATCGGCGAGGACGTCGAGCACGAATCGGGACGTCTCGACGAGGCGATTTCGGGCCTGCGTCTCTTCGTCGACGACATGCTTTCGCGCGGCGACATCGGCGAGACCGGCGAGCACCGCGACGTGCTCGAGGCATATCGCATGTTCGCGTACGACCGCGGCTGGGTGCGCCGCATGCACGAAGCGATCCGCAACGGACTGTCGGCGGAGGCGGCGGTCGAGAAGGTGCAGAGCGACATGCGCGCCCGCCTGCTCAGGCAGTCGGACCCGTTCCTGCGCGACCGGCTGCACGATTTCGACGATCTCACCAACCGGCTGCTGCGCGTGCTGATGGGCAAGCAGCATGGGCCGGGCGATGCGGCGCTGCCCAAGGACGCCATCATCGTGGCCCGTACGATGGGCGCCGCCGAACTACTCGACTACGGCCGCGAGCGCATCCGCGGGCTGGTGCTGGAGGAGGGTGGGCCGACGAGCCACGTCGCCATTGTCGCCCGCGCCCTCGGAATCGCCACGGTCGGCCGCGCCGAGAACGTCGTGTCGCTGGTCGAGAATGGCGACGCCATCATCGTCGATGGTGTTTCCGGCGAGGTGCATCTGCGGCCGACGCCGGACGTCGAGGCGGCTTACGCCGAGAAGGTGAGGTTCCGGGCAAAGCGACAGGAGCAATACCGGCTGCTCCGCGACCAGCCGGCCATCACCCGCGACGGCGCCCGCATCACGCTCCTGATGAACGCCGGGCTGCTCGTCGACCTGCCGCACCTGGAAGAATCCGGCGCCGAAGGCATCGGCCTCTTCCGCACCGAGCTGCAGTTCATGATCGCGGCAACCATGCCGAAGCTCAAGGAGCAGAAGGTTTTCTATTCTTCCGTGATAGCCGGCGTCGGCTCGCGGCCGATCACCTTCCGCACGCTCGACATCGGCGGCGACAAGGTGCTGCCCTACATGCGCACCGCCGAGGAAGAGAATCCGGCCATGGGTTGGCGCGCGATCCGGCTGGGGCTCGACCGGCCCGCGCTGCTCAGGACCCAGTTGCGCGCCCTCATGCATGCGGCGGCGGGGCAGGAGCTTCGCGTAATGCTGCCCATGGTCACCGAGCTCGACGAGGTGCGGCGGACGCGGGCGATCATCGATCGCGAGCTCGCCCACATGCGCCGCCACGGCTATGCCGAACCGGCTACGTTGAAGCTCGGCGCCATGCTGGAAGTCCCGGCGATGCTCTGGCAGCTCGACGGGCTGGTTGGCGTCGCCGACTTCATCTCGGTCGGCTCGAACGATCTCATGCAGTTCATGGCGGCAAGCGATCGCGGCAACATGCTCGTTGCCTCGCGTTTCGATCCGCTGTCGAAGCCGTTCCTGCGGGCGTTGCGCTCCATCGTGCGGAACGCCGGTGAAGCGATGCCGGTTACGCTCTGTGGTGAACTTGCCGGCAATCCGCTCGCCGCGATGGCCTTGATCGGCCTTGGCTACCGGTCGCTGTCCATGTCGCCGGCGGCCGTCGGGCCGGTCAAAGCGATGACGCTGGCGCTCGACGCCGGCAAGCTGGCCGGCCAGCTCGACGCGTCTCTCGATGGCAGCGGCGAGCCGAGTGCGCTGCGGCCGGCACTGACGGCCTTTGCCGATGCCGAAGGCATCCCGTATTAACGACCGATGCTGCCCAGAGAGAAGATAAACGGCCTCGTCCAGCGCCTGGCGGATATCGACAACCGCCTGTCGCAGCCGCTCGACCGCGAGGCGCGCATCAAGCTGGCGCGCGAGCGCGCCGAAATCGAACCCATCAACGTCGCCAACTGCGCGCTGACGGCGGTCGAGAAAGAGCGCGCCGACCTCGTGGCGCTCTTCGACGATCCCGAGATGGGCGAGATGGCGCGAACGGAGGCGCGCCAGCTTGAGACACGCATCGGGGAGCTGGAAGAAAAGATCCGGATGCTGCTCCTGCCCAAGGACGCCGCCGACGAGAAGAGCGCCATCCTCGAAATCCGCGCCGGTACCGGCGGCAGCGAGGCGGCGCTGTTCGCCGGCGATCTCTTCCGCATGTACCAGCGCTACGCCGACCTGCACAAATGGAAGGTCGAGGTCTTGTCGGAGAGCGAGGGCGAGGCCGGCGGCTATAAGGAAATCATCGCCAACGTGACCGGCAAGGGCGTGTTCGCCCGCCTGAAGTTCGAATCGGGCGTGCACCGGGTGCAGCGCGTGCCGGCCACAGAGGCGCAGGGCCGTATCCACACCTCCGCCGCGACCGTGGCGGTGCTGCCCGAGGCGGAAGATGTCGATATCGAGCTGAAAAGCGAGGATCTCAGCGTCGAGACGCTGCGCGCCTCATCGAAGGGCGGACAGCATGCCAACACTACCGATTCGGCGGTGCGCATGACGCACATCCCGTCGGGCATCTCGGTGACCGTCAGCTCGCGCTCGCAGCACCAGAACCGGGCCCAGGCCCTCCAGGTGATGCGTTCGCGTCTCTTCGAGGCGGAGCGCGACAAGCTCGACAGCGAGCGTTCGGCGGCGCGTAAGGGTCAGGTCGGTTCGGGCGATCGCTCGGAGCGCATCCGCACCTACAATTACCCGCAGGGGCGGGTGACCGACCACCGCATCAACCTCACGCTCTACCAGCTCGACAAGGTGCTTTCCGGCGATGCGCTCGACGAACTGATCGGCGCGCTGATCACCGACCATCAGGCAACCCTGCTGGCGGCGCAGGGTGCGTGAGGCCGCCGTCACGGCGACGACGGTGGCGGCCTTGCGCCGTGAGATCGCCGGGATGCTCGCCGCGACCAGTCCGACGGCGGCGCTCGATGCGCGTCTCGTCGTCGCCCACGTGCTCGGCTGGGCGCCGAACGACGTGCTGCTCCGCGATAGCGACCGGATCAACGACGCGGCGGTACTGACCGCCGAGGCGCTCGCCCGTCGCCGGGCCGGCGGCGAACCGGTCGCGCGCGTCGTCGGCGAAAAGGAATTTTATGGCCTGGTCTTCGACCTCTCCCCGGAGACGCTGGTGCCCCGACCGGACACGGAGACAGTGGTCGATGCGGTTCTCGCCGCGGTCGCGGCCGACACGCCGGCCGCCATCCTCGATCTCGGGACGGGCAGCGGCGCGATACTTGTGGCTCTGCTGACGCAGTTGCCGCGTGCCACCGGCGTCGGCGTCGATGTCTCTCCGGGCGCACTGGCAACAGCGCGGCGCAACGCCGAGAAGCTGGGTGTCGCGCCCCGGGCGGTGTTCGTTGCCGGCGACTGGGGCCGCGGCATCGACCGGCATTTCGACGTGGTGGTCGCCAATCCGCCCTACGTTGCCAGCGGGTCAATCGCCGGTCTGCCGGTTGAAGTTCGTGACCATGATCCCCACGTTGCTCTCGACGGCGGCGCGGACGGTCTTGCGGCGATTCGCGCGATTCTCGCGGACCTCGACCGGCTGCTGGCCGCTGATGGGGTCGCCTTCGTCGAGATCGGTTTCGATCAGGCCCCGGAAGTGCGGCGGCTGGCCGGGGAACATGGCTTCGCCTGTGCTTTCCAGCGCGATCTTGGCAGCATCGACCGGGTTGCGATCCTCAGGCGGCAAAGCTTTCCACCGAGCGGCCCTGGCAAGGCTGTTGGTTAACCACCGGTTCAGCGCAAAATGCGCTTGGAAATCAATTGCGAACCGGCTAAGTTCCTCCCGCCGAACAAGACGGGAGCGTCCAGAGCGAAAGTTCGCGCGGACGAGGTTGCGGCATCGGGCGATGGGAAGCCAACCCCATCGGGACGAGAGCAACCGACCCACCCCCCAGACGTTCGGACGGTTTCTCAGTTTGAACAGACCGGCGCCAGCGGGACTCCCGCGTGGGGAAACCTTGACCGGGTGAGTCAACGTCGACAGAGGCCAAAGACGGACCGGCATCAGCCGGCTCCGCGATTCCCGATACAACCCGCAAGTCCGCGGGAAGCGCCGGGGGCAGTACCTTAACTATTCCGGGTCATTCAAAGAGAGCCTTCAATGAGGCAAGGACAACAGAACAATAAACGCATGCGCAACCGCAATCGGAAGGGGCCGAATCCCCTGACACGTTCCTACGAGAGCAATGGCGGGGACGTGAAGATCCGGGGCACCGCGCTCCATGTCGCGGAAAAATACGTGCAGCTCGCGCGCGACGCGCAGTCGAGCGGCGATCGCGTCGCCGGCGAAAATTATCTCCAGCACGCCGAGCACTACTATCGCATCGTCGCCGCGGCGCAGGCGCAGATGCCGCAGCCGCAGCAGATCTATCGCAATGACGACGGCGACGGCGAGGATGAGGACGAGTTCGGCAATCCGCTGCCCAATCAGCAGGGCGGAAATTTCCAGGGTGGCAACCCCCAGGGCAACGGCGGTGGCTACCGAGACAACAACAATTACGGCGGTGGCAACAACAACAACTACCAGGGCAACAACAATCGCCAGCCGCAGCAGGGTGGCCAGCCGGGTGGACATGCCGCCTACGGAAGCCCCGACCAGGCGCCGGCGTTCCTCAACGGCAATAACACGCCGGTCGCCGGTACCGCGCCCGTGGCCGTCAACGGCGGACAGGAATCGTCCCACGAGGGCGGCCAGCCGCAGCAGAACTACGACAATCGTAACCAGGGCAACGGTAACCAGGGCAACGGTAACCAGGGTAACGGCAACCAGGGTAACGGCGGCAATAACTTCCGCCAGCGCCGGCGGCGGCCGTTCCGTGACCAGTACGCCGGTGGCGATCGTCCCGCAGCGCCGGTCCAGCAGGGTGGCGACGTCGGCGGTGCCGAAGACGCGCCCGGCGACGACTAGGACCGATAGACCGATCTGAGCTTGTCGCCGACGGCGAGCGTCCCGCCGGTGATGACGCGGATATACACTCCGCAGTCGGCGTGACCGTAGATCTGCAGCAGGCTTCTCGGAATCGTCAGGTCGCGTTCCGCCGTTTCGGGATCGACATTGGTGGCGGCGCATCGCTCGATGCGCTTGGTGACCGCGAAGCCTGTCCCGCCTGCCTCGATGTGCGCGCCGACCCAGGCGAATTCCTCCCACGCCGGCAAACCTTCGACATAGAGATTGCCGCGGAAGCGCAGGGGATGGACTTCGGCGCCGATCTCGCGGCCGATGGCGCGCACCGTTTCCAGGTTGATCAGCGACAGCACTTTGCCGGCGGTGTCGGAGAACGAGTGCCCCGGCGCCACCAGCATCTTCGCCGCCCCGCGCAGATCCTCGGCCGCGAACTTTTCGAAGAACGCCTCGATCGCCTGCCGGCCTGCCTGGGTTTCGAGGCAGCCCTCCGCTACGATCGCCCCGTCCCGCCGTATGGTCAGCGTCCGTGTCGCGTCGTCGAACGATGAGCGCAGCAGGGCCAGCCGTTCGTTGCGCATGAGCATGAGAAAGGCGATCTTGGGCAGGTGGCGCGGCGCAGCCGGATCGAACCGAGACGGGCCGTTCTCGATGGCGTAGGCGCGATCGAACGGTATCGTCTCGCCGGGCGCCAGCGCGACGCTTGCCAGCGGCTCGGGCGTGAGGCCTTTCACCGGATAGCGATAGAGCGCGGCGACGGTGTGCATTGGCGCAGCGGAGCCCAAGCATGGGCGCTACGTCAAGCTATTGGACGGTGCCGCGGAGTGGCAGGCGCATATGCACCACGGCAGTCTCGTCGGCGTAGAGGCGTTTCCAGCCGGGGAGTCGGTCGAGCAGCGCCACCGCCGGGACCGACGGCTCCAGCAGGGTTGCGTCGATCTTGTATTCGTCGAGCAGCGCGACGAAATCGTTGAGGTCGGCAAGCGTGGCGGCGCGGTACGCCCGCGCCGTGAAGTCGCCGCCGAACAGTTCGGTGCGCCCGTCGATGAAGGTCGGCACGCCGGCGAAGACCAGATAGCCGCCGAGGTCGTAGTCGTTGAAGACGCGGCCGACCTTGGCTGCCTTTAGCGCGGCGACGGCGCCGGCTGGCGTAATGCGGGCGTTTGGCTGATAGGCGCTGAACGACATGAGCCCGGCCGTGGCGGCCACAAGCGCGACCGCGAGGCCGGCGACGACGCCCAGAGGAACACGGTGCGCTGTCTGATCGGGACTGCGGAGTTGCGCGAACTGCCGCGCCAGCGGCGCTGCCAGCAGGAGCGGCGCGAGCAGTCCGAGCAGTTCGCCGTTCCGTTCGGCGGACAGCGCCATGTGCAGGAGGCCGAGCAGGATGAGGATGCGCACGGGCGGCAGCACGACGCCGCGATAAAGCGCGAAGCCGCCGCCGAGCAGCAACGCCATCTCGAAGCCGGCGAGGTGACTGAAGTCGGCCGGCTTCCATTCGCCGATGATCGACAGCGCCGGTCCGAGGCTCAGCACCTGCCCGGTGACGAGCAGCGATTGCGGCCCATAGGGCGTTACGCATCCGGCGACCAGCGCCAGCACGCCGAAGCGTATCCAGACGAACGCGACCTGCCGGCGGGCGGCGGCGTCGGCAGAGACGATGGCGTCGAGACCGATGGCGCCGGCCATCAAGATGCCGAGGGAAAAGCCGGCGTGCAGGTTTGCCCAGACCACCATCAGCGCAAGCAGCGCCAGCGACGGCGCCTTGCCGCGGTCGGCGGCACGGAGCAGCCCGCCCACCCAGGCGACAAGCAAGGGCAACGCCAGAACGTGCGGCCGGGCGATGGCGTGCGGGGTGACCAGGATGAAGGCGACCGCGACGAACGCGACGGTCTGCAACAGGGCCAGCCGGTCCTGCAGGAAGCGTGTCAGCAGGCCGAAGGCCGCGGCGATCGCGCCGGCGGCGAGCGCTACCACCGCAGGCCAGCCGCCGAGGCGAAAGGCGCCGAAATAGAGGAGCTGGGACAGCCACTCCTTGGCGATCCACGGCTTGCCGGCAAAGGTGAAGGAGAACGGGTCGGTGTGCGGGAAGCCGTGCGCCAGAATCCATTGCCCGACGACGATGTGCCAGTAGCTGTCGGAATCGTTGAGGAGGCTGTTCCCGACCAGCATCACCACCAGATAGACGAAGGCGCCGGCGAGCCAGGGCAGGGCAGGCGCCCATGTCTCCGTATCGCGCTCCGCCGCAATGCTGGTCGTGGCCATGCTTTTCCCGGTGTTTCTTGCAGCACGGACGATAGGGGGCCCGCGTTAAATATTGCCGAAAGCAGCGGGGCAGGGGCTTTTGGCGCCCGGATCCGCACCTATCTGTTTGGTGCCGGATCGCCCGCGTGGGGGCCGGCGCCACCGCTGGCTCCTGCCGGGGCGAACGGAAACGGTTGCCGTGCCGCTTTGGCGGACGTCAGCCCTGAGCCGGGAAAGGGAGAATGATGAACGTCGATCAATACACCGAACGGGCGCGTGGCTTCGTGCAGTCCGCCCAGGCGGGCGCGTTGGCGGCCGGCCACCAGCAATTCACACCGGAACACATCCTGAAGGTCCTGCTCGACGATCCGGAAGGATTGGCGGCCGGGCTTATCGAGCGGGCCGGGGGCCGGGCACGCGATGCGCTCGCCGCGACGGAGCGGGCGCTTGCCGCCATGCCGAAGGTCAGCGGCGGCAACGGCCAGCTTTACATGGCGCCGCCGACGGCCAAGGTTTTCGATACCGCCGAGAAGATCGCCAAGAAGGCCGGCGACTCTTTCGTGACCGTCGAGCGGCTGCTGCTGGCGCTGGCGATGGAGAAGGACGCGGGCACGGCGAAGATTCTCGCCGACGCCGGCGTGACGCCGCAGACGCTGAACGCCGCCATCGAGGAAATCCGCAAGGGCCGCACCGCCGATTCGGCTTCCGCCGAGAGCCAGTACGACGCGCTGAAGAAATACACCCGCGACCTCACCCAGGCGGCGCGCGACGGCAAGCTCGATCCGGTCATCGGTCGCGACGAGGAAATCCGCCGCACCATCCAGGTGCTGGCGCGGCGCACCAAGAATAATCCCGTGCTGATCGGCGAGCCCGGCGTCGGCAAGACCGCCATCGCCGAGGGCCTGTCGCTCCGCATCGTCAACGGCGACGTGCCGGAAAGCCTGAAGAACAAGAAGCTGCTGGCACTCGATCTTGGCGCGCTCATTGCCGGCGCGAAATACCGCGGCGAGTTCGAGGAGCGCCTGAAGGCCGTCCTCAACGAGATCACCGCCGCCGAAGGCAACGTCATCCTGTTCATCGACGAGATGCACACGCTGGTCGGCGCGGGCAAGGCGGACGGCGCCATGGATGCCTCCAACCTGCTGAAGCCGGCGCTGGCGCGCGGCGACCTCCATTGCGTCGGCGCCACCACGCTCGACGAGTATCGCAAGTACGTCGAGAAGGACGCGGCGCTTGCCCGCCGCTTCCAGCCGATCTTCGTCTCCGAGCCGTCGGTGGAGGACACCATATCGATCCTGCGCGGCCTCAAGGAGAAGTACGAGCTGCACCACGGGGTGCGCATTACCGACTCGGCGATCGTCGCCGCCGCGACGCTCTCCAACCGTTACATCGCCGACCGCTTCCTGCCCGACAAGGCCATCGACCTGATGGACGAAGCCGCGTCGCGGCTGCGCATGCAGGTCGATTCCAAGCCGGAGGCGCTGGACGAACTCGACCGCCGCGTCATGCAGCTCAAGATCGAGCGCGAGGCGCTCCGCAAGGAGACCGACACGGCGTCGAAGGACAGGCTCGTGCGGCTGGAGAAGGAACTGGCCGATCTCGAGGAGCAATCCAATGCGCTCACCCAGCGCTGGATGGCGGAGAAGGAGAAACTCGCCTCCGCCAACAAGATCAAGGAGGCGCTCGATCAGGCGCGCGCCGATCTCGATCGCGCCCAGCGCACTGGCGACCTCGCCAAGGCGGGCGAGCTTGCCTATGGGCGTATCCCCGATCTCGAACGCCAGTTGAAGGCGGCCGACGAAAAGGAACGGCCCGCCGGCGACATGGTCGAGGAGGCGGTGACGCCCGATCACATCGGGCAGGTCGTGTCACGCTGGACCGGCATCCCCGTCGACAAGATGCTGGAGGGCGAGCGCGACAAGCTGCTGCGCATGGAAGACGACCTGGCCAAACGCGTCGTCGGCCAACCGGAAGCGGTGCACGCCGTCTCGACCGCGGTGCGGCGTGCCCGCGCCGGTCTGCAGGATCCGAACCGGCCGATCGGCTCGTTCATGTTCCTGGGGCCGACCGGCGTCGGCAAGACGGAGCTGACCAAGGCGTTGGCGGCGTTCCTGTTCGACGACGAGCAGGCGCTCCTCCGCATCGACATGTCGGAATACATGGAGAAGCATTCGGTCGCCCGCCTGATCGGCGCGCCGCCCGGCTACGTCGGTTACGAGGAAGGCGGCGCCCTCACCGAAGCCGTGCGCCGGCGGCCGTATCAGGTGATCCTGTTCGACGAGATCGAGAAGGCGCACGCCGACGTGTTCAACGTGCTCCTGCAGGTTCTCGACGACGGGCGGCTGACGGACGGGCAGGGGCGCACGGTCGACTTCCGCAACACGCTCATCATCATGACTTCCAACCTTGGCGGCGAGTTCCTCGCCAATCTCGGCGAGAACGAGGACGTCGATTCGGTCCGCGCTCCCGTCATGGACATGGTCCGCGCCCACTTCCGGCCGGAGTTCCTCAACCGGCTGGACGACATCATCCTGTTCCACCGCCTGAAGCGGCGCGACATGGCGGAGATCGTCGACATCCAGTTGACGCGGCTTGCCAGGCTGCTCGAGGACCGCAAGGTCACGCTCGACCTCGACGAAAGCGCGCGGGCGTGGCTCGCCGGGAAAGGCTACGACCCGGTCTACGGCGCCCGTCCGCTGAAGCGCGTCATCCAGCGCGAGGTGCAGGATCCGCTCGCCGACAAGATCCTCGCCGGCGAGATTCCCGACGGCGCCCGCGTGCGCATCACCGGCGGCACCGACAAGCTGCTCTTCCTGCCGCGCGTCGACGGCGGCAAGAAAAGCGGCAAGGCCGCGTAGACCCTGCCGCTGCGGTCACTGACTACCACTCCACCCACGCGCCCGACGGCTTCTGCCAGGCAGAGGTCGCCGGGCGGGCGGTGAAGAGATCGCCGAAGCCTGCGAACTCGTCCGGATCGGCATAGACCTCCTGCATGCCCGCGGCATCGAACCAGACGTCGACGCCGATGGCTTCCAGCGACGGCTTCTCGCCGGGCCGGCTCATCCGGAAGAACCACTCGCGCGACATCAGCCCCTTGGCGCGGTTGGTGTTGGCGGCCTTGCGCATCATTTCCGACAGCACCTTCTCCGCCGCCTCGCGTGATTTGATCGGGCCTTGCGCCAGGCCGACGTAGCGCTCGTTCTTGCCCATCGGCGCCGGCAGGTTGAAGTCCGGCAGCCCCGGTGTGCTTTGCCAGATGATGTTCTCGCGGTCGGCCTTGAAGACCAGCTTGCCCCCGGTCTGTACTTGCTCGTTTGTGAAGAAGGTCATCAGTCCCTCGACGCTGTTCCAGTAGTCGATGATGAGGAGTTCGCCGGCGCCCGCAGCGGGAGCATCGGTCGGCACGTAGACCGCGTGGCTGAGGTCGCCGAACGAGCGGGCCATCGCCACGGCTTCATCGGAGCCGGCGACCTGGTTGTGCGCCAGCCGGCCGGCGTCGCGGGTGGACGCGGCAAGGCTGCCGCGAACGGTGAGCAGGAACTGGGTGGGCGCGGGATCTACGGAAAGCTTGAAGGGCAGGGTCGTCATGGGAACCTCCTGAAATAGGCCGCCGGCAGCCATTTGCCGGGCGTCGAGGTTCCCCATAAGAGTGTCCCGCAAAAGATGTTCAAGAACATCTTTTGGCTTCTGCCTATGCTCCGTCCATCGGAGGAGACGAGATGCCCTACACGAGCGAGCACAAGCAGGAAACGCGGACGCGCATCATCCAGAGCGCGCGGCGGCTGTTCAACCGCAACGGCTTCGCCGACGTCAGTATCGACGACATCATGGGCGAGGCCGGCCTTACGCACGGCGGCTTCTACAAGCATTTCGCCGCGAAGGAGGACCTCTATCATGCGGCGGTCCTTCAGTTCATTTGCGCGGACAGCCGGAGCCCTGGCAGGCACGCCATGTCGATCCTGCCGCCAAAGGCGCCGAACTCGCCCGCATGATCGTCAATGCCTACCTGTCGCGGGACCATTTCGACGATCGCGACGGCTCGTGTCCGCTGATTGCATTGCCCTCCGATGTGTCGCGCGGAGCCGACTCGGTGAAGGCGGCGTTCCGTCAGGTGATGGAAATGATGGTCGGCGCATTTGCCGCCAACCTTGAGCCCGGCGACGCCCCCGAGCGTGAGCGCGCCCTGGCGCTGGTCGCGATGGTGGTCGGCGGCATGGTGCTGGCGCGCTCCGTCGACGACGACGATCTCGCCGCCGAGCTTCGCGACAGCACGCGCAAGCAGGCGTTCGCGCTGAGCGGCCTGGAAGAATGAACCGGCGCGCCGGCTACTGCGTCGCCACGCTCGCCACCGTCGCCGGCGTGGCGTCGTTGCCGAGCAGGTTGTCGATGCGGGCGCGTTCCTTCTCGAAGTCGTTCAGGTAATCATCGCCGAGCACGCGACCTTGCGGCAGGCGGATGCGTAGCGGATCGACGGGCTGGTCGTTGATGCGCACCTCGAAGTGAACGTGTGGGCCGGTGGAAAGGCCGGTCGAGCCGACATAGCCGATGACCTGGCCCTGGTGAACGGTGACGCCCACCGCGATGCCCTTGGCGAACGCCGCCTGGTGGCCGTAGAGGGTCTCGTAGCCGTTGGTGTGCTTGATCTCGACCAGGTTGCCGTAGCCATTGGAGGGACCGGCCCGTTCGACGATGCCGTTGCCGGCGGCAACGATCGGCGTGCCCTTCGGGGCGGCGTAGTCGACGCCGGCATGCAGGCGGCGATAACCCAGCAGCGGATGGACGCGCCAGCCGAAGGGCGAGGAAATGCGGCCGATCGGCACCGGCTTGCGGATGAGGAATTTCTTCGCGCTGGTGCCGTTCTCATCATAGTAGTCGACGATGCTGTCGTCGGGCGTGCGGAAGCGATAGAGCCGCTTCTCGACGCCGTCGAGCGTCAGCGAGGCAAACAGGACCTCGGCATCGGCGTTCTCGGTGTCCGCCGGATCGGGCATCGAGTGGAACACCTCCATCGAATCGCCCGGCGACACGCGCGCCTGGAAGTCGACGTCGTAGGCGAACATCTTGATGAGCTTTTCGATGAGCGGCTTCGGCACCTCCTGGGCGAGCGCTGTCTGGTAGAGGGCGTCGTAGAGTGTCGGCGGGGCGCCGGCATCAACGGCCTCGGCGGCGGGAGCGGCGGCGAGCAGATCGGGGGTGGCGGTCGGCTCGTCGGCGCGCACGAAGGCGTTGTTGTCGGCGCGCGCCACGGTCGCCTGGTGCGCGCCGTTGTCGTAGATCGAAACGCGGATCGGGCGGAGCGGGCGCTGCGGCGCCTTGGCGGCAGCGGCAGGAGCCGCCGCATCGCCACCATCATCGGCAGCGTCGTCTCCGCCGGCAGCGGTGGCGTCCGCGGCGTTCGCGGCGGGCGCGGCATCCTGGTCGGCGTCGGGCTGGTCGAGCGCGGCGGTTGCCGGATCGGTGGCAAAGGCGATGCGCACCTTCTGGCCGGACCGCAGCCGGCTGACGTCGACGAGCTGCGACAGGGCCGCGATGATCTCGTCGGCGTCGTCGCCGGTGATGGCGTTGTCCTGGAACAGGGCGCGCAGGTTCTCGCTCTTGGTTACTGCGACGATCTTTTCCTGATAGCCGTCGTCGAGCGTCTGGGTGGTGTCGGTCTTGGCGATGCTGGAAACATTTTCCGGCACGATCTTGACGCCCGCCGGAACCGCGGGCGCGCCGGCGCCAGTCGGGTTGCCCGGGTCGGCCGCGGGCAGCATGGCCACCGCGGTGCTATCGCCGCCGGCGATGTGTGCGGCGGCGCGCACGATCTGTTCGACCTCGGGCGTCTCGAGCGTGACGGCCGGATCGAGGTCGGGAGCGCCCACCGGGAAGTCGGAGACCTTGATCGAGACTTCGCCGCCGGCCGGCGCGGCACTCGGCAAATCCTGCGGGCCGGCAATGGAGGCGACGGGCACCGGCGTCGGCGCCTCCGGCTCGGTGTTGTCGGCAAACAGGCGCACCGCGTCGTACGGCGGCACCTGTGCGGCGATCTGCGGGCTGGCGAGGGTCAGCGTCGCGTTGATCTTGGCGAACGGCTTAAGCTTGATGAGGTCGCGCTCGCCCTGGCGCGTGACGGTCGATACCTGCAGTACCTGGCGCGAAGCAACATGCTCCTCGACCGGCCGCACGCGGTCGCCCTTGCGGCCATACACCAGGCCGCTTTCGTCCACGACGTTCCCGGCGAAAGAATCGGGGAGGGAGGCAAACTGATTGGGGTTGCTGAGCGCCCCCATGAGCGCGGCGCCCATGAGGAAAATTGACGTCACGCCGGTCAGCACGGTGCCCGACATCCAGCGCCAGGATACGGCTCTCGGTATGGGAAGCTTGCTGTCCTCGTCGTCCTCGCCGACGATCATCGGGGGATCGTTGCCGAGGTCGATGGTGCCGGCGGCGGCCCCGTACATGATGATGCCCAGCCGCGCTGCCCCCCTCACGATGCTCGCATCCCCCGACTGGTTACCGGCCCGCCGCGTGGCTGAAGACGGCGCCGAAAGCGGCGCCCGCAAGCCCCGGAAAAGCAAAGCAAAAACGGTGCGCCAACTTGCCCACCGGTGATTTCAAAGTCAACGCAGGTTCAGGCGCTGCCGTTGCGTCCAGAAGTGGCCCCCTTTGGGGCGCCAATGTGGCCACGGCCCCGCTTGGCGAGCCATGCGCGAACGTGGGGGAAGAACCGCAAAAATCGCCGGGTTTTTTGATGTCACGGTGTTGACACTTGCGAACACCACCGACTATATACGCGTCCACACGAGGGCGGCGCCGCTGCTGGCGGCTCTGAGGTTTTCCTCGGGTTCTCTCGATGAAAGTCGTGACGGCGTTCGCTTCGGCGAGCATTCGTCTCGCATGGCGTTCCGGCCAAAAGCCGGGCACCAGACGACGGTCTTCCGGATTTATCCGGGCGGTCGTCGGGTTCTTTGAAAAGTGAATAGGAAGAAAGAGAAACGTAGGCGGCGGAGTCCTTGCGGATGTCCGGTTCTTGCGGGCCAAAAGCTCGTGGGGGTTGGATGTCGAAAAGAGACTTCGGCGGTACCTACGTTTATTTCAAGCTATGACGTTTCGCTGCGGTCTCACGACAGCAGTGGAATGGAACGCTTGGGAACTCGTCAAAAACTGACAAGTCAGAAACGTAGTGATCGGCCGAGAACAAGTTCTCAGTTCAACCTGAGAGTTTGATCCTGGCTCAGAACGAACGCTGGCGGCAGGCTTAACACATGCAAGTCGAGCGCCTCGCAAGAGGAGCGGCAGACGGGTGAGTAACACGTGGGAACGTGCCCAAAGGTACGGAACAACTCCGGGAAACTGGAGCTAATACCGTATGTGCCCGA
>Ga0208849_1000332_pt1 | contig 45941 bp, 39 predicted proteins | sample NGESurdeep072012_10_FD_184470 | JGI IMG/M metagenome (GOLD analysis project Ga0208849, IMG submission 184470) | Arctic peat soil microbial communities from Barrow, Alaska - NGEE Surface sample 53-3 deep-072012 (SPAdes) | ecosystem: Environmental > Terrestrial > Soil > Wetlands > Peat ... | reverse complement strand
TTGTCTCGTTTCTCGGGACGCCGTTTCCTCTTGCGTCTCTTCTTGGTGCCGCGGGGTGGAGCAGCCCGGTAGCTCGTCAGGCTCATAACCTGAAGGTCGGAGGTTCAAATCCTCCCCCCGCAACCAATTTTATATACTCGACCGAAGGGCCGCTCTCACCGAGCGGCCTTTTGGCTTTCGTGGCCAGCGACAGGATGCCCGCCAAATGGCCGTGCAGGTCGATGGACAGGCTCGTATGGCCCTCTTCATCCGTTCCCGGCACCAGCACGATCTTATCGACCAACTTGCGGATGAGGTCCGCCGCCTGCACACGCGCCAGTTCATCGCCCAACGCCTCGCGCAGCGCTCCGATCTGGTCGCGGTAGTAGTTCGCCATGTTGGGATGAATGAGTACGGGGTTGTCCGTCGCGTCCCTGATCCGCGCTTCGGTCTCCGCCTTGCGGTTCTCAAGGTCTGTTATCTTGTCCTTGACGCGGCTGGCCGGCACGCCGTCCATCAGCGCCTGCACCAGCCGGTCGAGTTCCCGGTCGATTTTCACGAGCGCCGCCCGGTCTACCTTGTGCCGGGCATTGCCCTCGTTGCGCAGCCTGTTCGTGTGGCGCGTGTACTCCTTGCAGAATTCATCGCACAGCGCCGGGTCCATGAGGCGGCTCTGCAAGCCCTCCAGCACCGTGGCTTCGAGAGCGTCGCGGCGGATGGTATGGCGGTTGTCACAGGTGCCCTTGTTGCGGGCGTTCGCGCAGCCGATACGCTCGGCATTGAGGACGACGAACCCGCCCCCGCAGCAGCCGCAGCGCATAAGACCCGAGAAGAGATAATGCGGGCGGCGCCGGTCCCAATAGCCCGACGATTTCTTGCCGGTGCGGGTGCTGCGCAGCGACTTTTGCCGCGCCTTGACCGCCTGCCACAGATCATCGGCGATGATCCGCAGGTCCGGTACGTCCTGCGTGATCCATTCGGCTTCCGGGTTCGGGCGCGAGACGCGCTTTCCCGTTTCCGGGTCCTTGATGTAGCGCAGCCGGTTCCACACCAGCTTGCCGACATAAAGCTCGTTGTTGAGGATTCCTGTGCCGCGATCGGGGTTGCCGTGGATCGTGCTCGGTCCCCAATCCGTGCCGGAGGGGCTTGGCACGGCCTCCTTGTTCAGTTGCTTGGCAATCGCCTGCGGCGCCTTGCCCGCCGCATAGTCGTTGAATATGCGCCGGACGATCCCGGCCTGCGCGGCATTGATCTTCCTCTCGCCGCGCACCGGCAGGCCGTCCGTATCGAGCCGCCGCACCACGTCATAGCCGAATGAATTCCCGCCGCCCGACTTTCCCGCCTCGACGCGCCCGCGCAGGCCGCGGCGCGTCTTGTCGGCGAGGTCTTTGAGGAAGAGCGCGCCCATCGTGCCTTTCAGGCCGATATGCAGCTCGTTCACGTCGCCTTCGGAGAGCGTGACGATCCGCACGCTGGCAAATCGCGTGCGCTTGTAAATATGGGCGATATCCTCCTGATCGCGCGACAGCCGGTCGATGGCTTCGGCAACGATGACATCGAATTTTCCGGCCTGCGCATCCTGCAAGAGCATCTGCATACCGGGCCGGATCAGGCTGGCTCCTGAGATCGCATGATCGGTGTAGCAGTTGACGACGCGCCAGCCTTCGCGCTTCGCGCGCTCCTTGCAGAGGCGAATCTGATCCTCGATCGAGGCGTCGCGTTGCAGGTCGGAGGAATAGCGGGCGTAGATGGCGGCGGCCGTCATGACGAATGTCTCTCCTTATTCGCCCTACCGCTGGGTTGCCTTTCCCTCGGAATCCTTGCGGCAGAGTCGAACATAATCTCTCTCGGCGGCGGCGCGGGCAAGCAGCTTTACCAGCTCGACGAGCACCGGATCAGGCGCGATAGCGCCATTTCCCGCCTTTTTTGTCTGCCGATTCTGTTGGCCCTTGCTCATGCCACCAATCTGGAGGCATGGGATGCAAGCTTTCCTCGCGGCATCCTCGCGCCGAGCCGGCACTGCCTTTCGACAGTGCCGGCAGGCCGTCGGGGTTTAGCACCCCGGCGGCCGGGGCTGCGCGCGCCGCTGCGCGAGTACGCGGTGGATGATCTCCAGATTGAGCAGCGCGTCGCGGCGCTCGATCGAGCCCCTCGTGCTGCAATCCAGATCGTACCGAGCCCTGTTGAGCAGGCCCCGCAGTTGGAGATCGCTGAGGTGTAGAAGTGCTGACAAAGTGTAGACCGTGGACATTGGATTTTCTCCTCTGTTGTCCTCGCGGCCCCGACCATCAGGGCCGTCATGCGGTCCCAGAGGCAGAATCAGCAGCAGACGGCCCGCCATGGGCGGCGGGCGCGGAGAAGGACAGGAAGAGGAAGAAAATCCGGCCACGCGGCTGCACAGGCAGCGCGGCGAAACCTCAGCGCATTGAGAAATGCGTCCTGAGAAAACAGGTTCGGGAAGAGATGGTGCGCAGCGCGATCCGGTCTCGGCACGGCGACAAAATTTGCGGTGTCAATCTGGCAATCGGCATCATCAGCGTGGCGTGTGCTACGCAGCGTTGCAGGGCAAACCGGGGAGAGGAGGAGCGAAACGGAAACCAACAGCAAAATAGATTTGCATTCGCTCGTACTCATCGCGTGAATTCAGAACGTACCCGCGATTCACTGTGCGTTGAATCACAGTCAGTCTTGGAAAATCCTTAATACCAAAACTGTACTATGGGGTTGTATTACAGGCACAACGTCTAATTGTTTAAAGCGATATTTTGGTCATTCATGAAGAAGTCTGACCCTGTTGAAATTGATTACAAGACTCTCGGCACGATTCCACTGGACGAGCTGAAGCAGGCTATCTGGGAAGACATCGAGGCTCTCAGAGAAGAGTTCGGCGTCTCGTTCGTGACCGGAGTAAAACTGGTCGTGCCCGCCACCAACGAATTCGGCGATCCTCTGCAAATCCGGCGGCTTTCGACAGGTGCGCCGGTCAAGCGTCTCGACACGCACCACTACCACCCTGCCTGTCTCGATTATAAATTGTAGGAGGGGAAAAGCATGAAACAGCCTTGCTATCTCGGTCTTGAAGACGCCCGCCAGGTGCTCGCCGGAATGGGCGTGCAGCTCACCAAGCGCCAGATGCAGCGCGCCGCTGATATGGATGCGCAGGGCCGTCGCAAGCTGCCGTTCTTTGTCGATCCGATCGAGCACAAGCTGAAGATCGAAAAGGATGATTTACTTAGCGCTTATTTCAAACGGCAAGTGGAAGCGCAGAGAAACCTGCGCCCAAACTGAATAGAATCATTCTAAAACTTGCGTTTAGGCCCGGTTTTGTTGCATGATTCGATATGGCAGACATAAGAAAAAGAAACGGCAAGAAGGGCGCGACGTATCTTGTTCGGTATCCGAGCAAATCGAGAAAATGCGGCTACGAACATAAATCGTTCGACACATTGAAGGAGGCGCGCGGGTTCGTTGACAGTGGCCTGTCGCGCCTGAAAAACGCTCCCCGACATGGGGATACGAAATCGGTCGATGACGCGGTCCTGAAATGGCTGGAAACCTGTCGGCATGAGGGCCGCCAAGGCAAGGACCCGGTGTCCCCCGCGACAGCCGAGGTCTATGAGTACCGCGCCGAGATCATGAAAGCTTACGATTGGGATAAGCCTCTCCATGAATTGGAAGCGCCCGACATTGTCGCGTTCCGTTCGTGGCTCCTCAAAAATTACAGCCGCGATCAGGCGAAGAAGGTGCTGTCATCGTTCCACTCCGTTTTGCTTGAGATGGTGACGCAGGGCGTGTTGGCGAATGATCCCGCTGTACGGATCACCATTCAACAGTCGCGATATCAAGAGCCGCTTGAGATTCCGTCCGTGGAGGAAGTGCAATCCATTCTTCGCGTTGCAGACGCGCTCGCCAACCATAAAAACTACTGGATCGCACAGGCATGGCAACGTTACCGCCCAATGGTCCATCTAGCAGCAGATTCCGGGATGCGGCCACAGGAGTACCTAGCGATCCGCGACGGCGATCTTCTGGAAAAGGGTATCCGCATCACGCAGGCGCTCGATCGTAGCAATAGGATTGGTCCGCCAAAGACACGTGCCGCGCGCCGGTACATTCCTGTGGGGTCTGACACGTTGAAGATGGCTAGGACCTATCAGAAAGGCCGCAGCGGCCCCAACAATGACGGTCTGTTGTTTCCCGGCGAAATAGGCGGACACCAACGTTATAACAACTATCTGCGTCGAGGCTGGCATACGCTCATGGAGCACGCTTCCATGATCGACGAATACATGCTCGACGGCAGCAAGGTTTCAGGACCGCGTTACACCCCTTATTCTCTTCGCCACTTTTACGCGTCGGTGCTCATCGCACAGAATCGGGATCTCAAGACCCTTCAGGTACGCATGGGACATGAGGATGCTGCGATGACACTCAACGTTTATGGCCATCTTATCCGCCAGAAACATGCCGAAGAGATGGAAGAGGAGCCGGGCGTGCTTTCGCACATTCGCAATCTATGCGACAAATCTGCGGCAATTATCATCTAAGAGTTTGAAATAGCTTGTCCTGAAACAGCTTCCCAAGCTGAATGTCGCGGGTTCGACCCCCGTCGCCCGCTCCAGTTCTGGATCAAAGAGTTAGGTCTGGACTACGGAACGACATGGACCAAAAGCGCCGATTTTGCCGCAAAAAGCGGGTCCGCTGTAACCCGCATGACTCCGCCATTCTCTCTTTTACATAATTCGGCTCTGCGACAAATCTGCGACTCAATTCCGTAATCAAGAAATCCATTCTAAGGCAATCGGCAGCACGTCCGGCTAAAGCCAGACCGGGCTCTACGCGCACCGTTGGGCGGTGCTTCCCGAGCCACCAATCCGTTGTCTCGGCCAATGGTGACGATCCCTCGCGCAAGATGATTCGGCCAGCCTTCGGCTGACTTCCTTCCGTTTCGTTTTGGGGCCTGCGGCCCCCTGGCTGTCAAGGCCAAGCCCTGCGGGCGCCGTGGGGCGTTTCCCCGTCTTTCGCTCCCGATGGTCGCTGCCAAGACGGGTGATCCCCCTCACCCCACGGCGGTCTTGACCGCCGAACCCCCGCTCATTGGCGCGGGCCTAGTCGGGTTGCATGCGCAACCCGTGTCTAGGAGGAAGAAAATGAAGGCCGATGTTTATGAGCGGATCACAGGACAGATTGTCGCCGAACTTGAGAAGGGAGTCCGCCCTTGGTTCAAGCCGTGGAATGCCGAACATGCAGCTGGGCGCATTACGCGGCCCCTGCGATCCAACGGAATCCCGTACCGGGGAATCAACGTCCTGATGCTTTGGTCCGAAGCCATGACCAAGGGATTCGCCGCGCCGATCTGGATGACATTCAAACAGGCGCTTGAACTGGACGCGCATGTGAAGAAGGGCGAGAAGGGCAGCCTTGTCGTTTACGCCTCCAAGGTGACTCGCACCGAGATTGACGGCGACAGCGGCGAGGAAACCGAGCGCGATATTCCCTTCATGAAGGGCTACACGGTTTTCAACGTGGAGCAGATGGAAGGCTTGCCCGCGCAGTATTATGCCAAGGCCGAACCCCGGCTCGATACCGTGCCACGGATCGACCGTGCCGAAGCTTTTTTCGCCGCCACGGGTGCCAGCATCCAGCACGGCGGCAATCAGGCTTTCTACACGACGGCCCAAGACCGCGTGCAGATGCCGCCGTTCGAGAGTTTTCAGGACGCCGAGTCATATTACGGGACCCTTGCCCATGAAATGACTCACTGGACTCGCCATCCAAAGCGCCTTGAGCGCGATTTCGGGCGCAAGCGCTGGGGTGACGAAGGCTACGCGATGGAGGAACTTGTCGCTGAACTTGGTTCCGCCTTCCTGTCCGCCGACCTCGACCTGACGCCGGAGGTTCGCGCTGATCATGCTTCATATATCGGCAACTGGCTCAAGGTTCTGAAAGACGATAAGCGGGCGATCTTCACGGCAGCAGCCCACGCGCAGCGCGCCGCCGACTATCTCCATATGCTGCAACCCGGCGCGCAGCAGGAGGCGGCAGAATGAGCCGCCCCGACAAGATCATTATCGATGGCCGGGCATACCGCTGGCGGGATATTGTGGAGTTACGCCGCCAGCAGCTTGACGCTTGGAAAGCGGCAAGGCCGGAACAACCGGCCTTGTTCGCCCTCAAGGTGGATAGCCGCCCCGCCGCCGAACGGTCGGCAGCGGGCCGCTACCGGGAGCCGAGTTTGCTCGACGCCGTGCGTCCGGATTAAAATGGGGGCCGACAAGGAACACGACCCATGCCCTATACCTATTACTTTGACTGGTGCGGTTTCCCGGCACGCGTCGTTTTTGACGATGACGGCAAGAGCGTCATCCAGTCAGAAGTTTGGGACCCAAAAAATTGTAAACTGGTCGCCGACCAAACAATGAATTTCACGTACGGCCTTCTCCATATCGACCGGCAACACGGACTAAAAGACGACGACTATGTAATTTCCGAGGCGGAATTCGACGCGCTTATTCAAAAGCGGATTGCCGACTTATCCGGGCCTCCGGTGCGCGTTCACGGGAAACCTGACGACAACGAATAACGGCCCGCAACCGCGCCGCGTCACGGCGGCGTGACGCGGCGCGGTTGCGGATTCAGGTGAACGATGCGCCGCTGCAAGCGGCGCGCATACTCTACAATGTCGCCGGTGCCGCCCATCGCCCCGGCGGGCAATCCATCCCATACCGCGAACAGCACGTCGCAGTGATCGACGATGTACCGACCGGCGGCGAGAAACGCCTCGTTCGGCCTGCCGCCGCCGTCGAGCACGAGCTGGTCGCACCGCGCCAGCAGTTCGTGATAGCGAGCCAAGTCCCGTCCGCGCAGGAAGCGCTCATATCCTTGCATCGGCAGCACGGCGGTCACGGGAATGCCAAGTTCCAGCGCAGCGGTCGCAAACCTCTGGTCCGCGCCCGCCGCCAGCGATGACAGGGCGCGGCTGATATCGCCAAGCGCTGACAGTTCGGCGCGCATCGTGACGCTCACCCAGTTCCAGTCAAGGCCCTTGCGTTTTTGGTGTCCGGTGATGCCGACAATCACGCTCCCATTCATGGCGCATCGTAACATGCGCGGTCCGCGGTCGTGCGAGCCGTGTCTCTCCTGTTCGCGGGTTTTCTCAAGGATATGACGCTGCGTTATGGCCGGGCGCGCCCCGGCATCAATCCACAGATTCTTTCGTTTCGGGTTTCCCTGCGTGACCCTCCCGAAACGAAGAGAATCTTGGGTGACACCGTCGCTTCTCCGCCCGGCCTTCCCTTTCGCGTCTTGAGAAAACCCCAAGCGAAAGGAAAGACCACCATGAAACTCTTGACCACATCACTCCGCGAGAAATTACTCGCCAATGGCCGCGCCAACCGCTGTGCCGACGGGATTCCCCGCGAGCGCGGCTGCATCGACCACAAGCCCGTCGTGAAGCTGTTCACGCCCGATGCCGGGTGTACCTGGCTTCTGACCGAGATCGATCCGGAGGACCCGGATATTGCTTTCGGCCTGTGCGACCTCGGCATGGGTTGTCCCGAACTCGGTTCCGTCAGCCTGTCAGAGCTTGAATCCGTGCGCGGCAGGCTGGGCCTGCCGATCGAGCGCGATCTGCACTTCGCGCCGACGAAAACGCTGACCGGCTATGCCGACGAGGCACGAAAGCACGGCGGGATCAGGGCTTGAAGCCTTTATCTCCTGAAAACGACGGAAGGCCGCGAGACGCGGCCTTCCGTTCTCTTATGTTGTCTGGGAAATGCGCGGCGATGCTAGTCTTCCTTCAATAAGTCATTCAGATGCTCAAGCCCTTCCGGCATTTTCGAGTTGGCGATTTCCTCTATGTCTTGCTCGGTCATATCCTCAACCCGCACCACTTTACGAGAAGCCCGGTGCATGGACCGGTAGGCTTCAATTGGAAGAACGACGAGTCGGGGCTCGCCATTGTGCATCACCGCGACCGGCGGGAAATACTCTTCGCCCAGCAGCTCATCGAGCTTCTGCCGGAATTCTTCAGGGGTCATTTCATCCAAAGCCATAGCCGCCTCCTATTCTCCCAATCATATCACAATCGGCGCGGCTACAGGCTGCGCTCAGGCCCGGCTTCGCGGCTCTGCCGCTGGAATTCCTGCGTAATGGATTGCTCCACCCGCGACTCCTCCCGCTGGATCGCGCTTTCGCGCGTCCGGTCTTGCGTGGCGATCAGCGTCTCGTAATCGGCGCGATTCTTCTGCGCCTGAATCTCGTTCGCCGCGTCGAAGGCGAAGCGCAGATCGTCCTGTGCCGTCTGGCACTTTTCGATCCGCTCGTTAAATGCCTGTTCGATGGTTTCGCGCTGGTCGAGCCACTGGCGGCGCATCTCCCGGTGTTCGCGTCTGAGATCGCGTGGCGGCGTCCAGCCGAACGGCGACGGCGCGGGTTCCGGCTTATAGGCGATGCGGTCGCGCATCTGGTCCCATTTTCGTTCGAGCTGATCCAGCGCTTGCCGCTTGTTATCGGCAATCCGCGCCTGCTCCTGCGCGATGCGCTCGACCGCCTGCTGCTGTGCGCGTAAGTCGCGCTCGCGCTGCTCCTTGTGGGAGGCGAACAGCGCTTCGCCCTGCTGTGCGAAACGCTGTTCCACCTTGTGTTCGGCTTTCTGCCGCAGGTCGCGGCTCGGTTCGCGGGGCATGGGATTGGTCTTCCTGCTTCAGGTCAACTCGGGGATTGCGCCCGGCTGGTCGCCCCATTCATCGGCGGGCGTCAGGGGCGTTCCCTGTCCGCGACGGGCGAGGGCGTCCAGAACGTTGTCGCAGGCATTCAGCCGCGTCACGATCGCCATTGCTTCCTTCTGGCCGTAGACGGTCAGAACGTCGTTGCGCTGACCGACATAGTCGAAGGAAAGATGGAAGGACTTGCCGAACCAGCGCTGTTTTTTGATGATCTTGCCCTGCCTTTGCGCCAGCGCCGCCTGAAACTCCTGCTGCTCCTGCTCCGCCTGCGTCCAGTCGTGCTGCAAGAGCGCGAAGCGATGGGGCAGCAGGCGGTCATAGTGCTTCCAGCCGAACAGCGTTTTCACGCTGAATTGCTCCAATGCCAGTATCAGCCGGACGCGCTTGCGCAAGAGAGAGCGCAGCGCCCCGTACAGGACGAACCCGCCGACGACGGGAACGGCGATGGCCGCTGTCAGCATCCCGCTATCGGGGGTTGGCGCGCTGGCAACGCCAACGAGGCCATAGCCCAGCCCCGCGACCACGCCGAGCCCCGTCAGCCAACTCGCGGCCATAGCGCGCACGGGCGTCAGCACACGGGGTTGCACGTAGAAGGCCGGTGCGCCGTTGTGGTCGGCAACCTGCCTTGTGGCAGGCTTTCCAGCGAAGGGTGAGCGGATTTTCTGAAACATGATCGATCCTCCTGCGGATGGTTATGTGGTCTTACGAAAAGGGAAGATTCCTCGCGCCAATCTCGCGGGCGTCGTTGAGGTCAGCGACACCCGGATGTTGCGCGGGAATGAAGCGCAGCGGGGCGCGCCCCTTTAGGGCGGGTGCGGCCCGCGTAAACCGGAGGGCATCGCGGCTGCTTTCGTAGTCGGCGGCGACCCGGTCGGCGCGCTTCTTTGTGTCGCCAATCAATATCGCCATGTAGACCGAGGCGTGCGTGAACCACGCACGAACGACGACATAGCTCAGCTCGAACGTCATCAGGACGGCCATCATCAGCCATGAAAAATGACGGGCGGCCGTGCCGAAGCGCGGGTCAGCGTACACCTCCTCCAGTGCGAGGTAGCTCATCAGCGCGTCGTTTCGATCGGGAATGAGGTGGCTCTTCCTCTCTTCGTCGATCTGGGCCGCTTCGCCCGCGAACGCGGCCTCTGCCGCCCTTACGTCAGCGCTCGCTTTGTCCAGCTTCTGCTGTGCGTCGGCCATGCGCGGTTCGTAGATGCTGATATCGGAAGCGGCCTTGGCGAGATCGGCGTCCGCCGCCGTCTTGCGGGCGAGGGCCTCGCGGTACTGCGACCCCGCGCCGGCCTTGTACCCGGGCGCACCCTTCAGCTCGCGGTCGGTTTCTATTCCATAGGCTTCCGCGCGTTGGCTGGCCGTCGCGCGCAATTGCCGTGCGGCATCGAGCACGCGATTCATTTCGCCGGCGCTCGCTGCCAGCCGCTGGACCTCAGCTTCCAACGTCCCGAAGCGAAGAGTCCGCTGCTCGCTTAGGCGCTCGGCGTACTGCTCCTCGATCTGGCGGTTTTTTCCGCGCACATCCTGTTCGAGCTGCGTCCGGATGGCATCGTGAAACATAGCCATCGATGCGCCGGTCGAGGTTGCAGTAGACAGGACCACCGTCATGGCGAGGCGCATGGCGAGCCGGCCATGCTCCCACCAACGACGGCGCGCGCCCGGCTGGCGCAGGACGCCCGTCAGACGCCAATCCGCCGCTCCGATCGCCTGATCGATCAAAAACATGAAAACGCAAGCCAGCGCGCCAAAGGCGAAAGCGGCGGGCAGAGCGACGAATTGTGCCCAGAAGGCGGTCCAAGCGAGTCCGGTGACACCGGCCACCACCGAGAGCAGCAACGCCTCGGAGACGACTGCGTAGCGGTCCTGACGAGGCGAGAGGGCAAGCAGGTCGGGGTTGCAGCGCACCAACACACAGGCGAGGCGCACGATCGGGGAAAGGTTTTCGGGGGAATTGTTCATGGGATGTCTCCTTAAGTTAGAGTTCAAAAATTCAGGGTTCGTCGAGGCTGCCGATCAGGCGGGGGATGGTGGAGAAGCGTTCTGTGTACCGGCGGCCATCCAAGCCGATCGCGATCAGATGAAATTCCTCTTCCGTCGTCTCGATATCGACGACCATCCCGCCATCGAGCGCGACGCCATAAGTTTCGCCACGCACCGGCGCTTCGATGAATGCCTCGCGCGCGCCGCTGACGCGCCAGTGGAATGTGACGGCGGTTCCCGGGTTGCCCCATTGAACCGGGCGCTCGATCACGATGCGCGGCACCGGAGCGACCACTTGAACAGTGCGCGTCTGGACCGTCGTGGCGAACGGACCTTGCGCGACGAGGCGCAGGAGGATTGGACCTGTTCGCGTGGGTCGCAGCATGAACACGCCGGCGGATGTCCCCGCATGCTCCGAGCGCTCGTCGCCATCCTCGATTTGCAACGTGACAGAGGTTGCGGACGGCGCGTCCCAGACAACGGGAAGGCTGTCCCCGACGAAAGCTTGTCGGGCAACATCGATCTTCGAGAATTCCGGCGCGACGACCTGCGGCCTGATGCGAAAGTTATGAACGACCCGGCCCGGCTCAAGTGTCAGCGTCACGACAAGCTCTGTCGGGGTCAACGGCACGATGCCGATCTCCGCATGCGGGGGAATGTCGCCGTCGAATAACTCCTCGCCATCCTGCCGGATGCGCAGGGAAGCGCTTTCCGCATGGCGGGTCTTCACTTGAAGCGTGTTCAACACGCCGACCACGGGCTGTTCGGCGAACGCGCATAGAAGCAGCCGGGGGCGCGTGCGCCCAAAGTGCAGACTTCTTCCCGCATCTTGCGGCGTCCAACCAGTTGCGCTCACATTGACCATGACTCGTTCCTCAGTAGTGGAGCGTCATAACGCCGTTTTGAATTTCGATTGATTTGAAAAGACCGAGCCAACTCATGCCCAGCAACGGCATATCGAGCGCTCCGCCGTTCACGACAGCGGGCATGTGGATCACGTTGAAAGAACCGACGGTGAGTTGGCCGATCGTTATCTGCGCGTTTTGTATCGGGCCGTTTGCCGTGTTCGTCGCAATATTGAAGTTCAGCGGGCCGACACCCAGCCGTCCGGCGGCTTCTTTTGAAAGGGTGACGTAGCTCGCGCCTGTATCGATCATGAATTCGAGGGGGACGCCGTCGGCGCTGCCTTTGACGAAGTAGTGGCCGTTGGCATCCGCCTTGATCCGGATGACGTGCTCGGATGCCTCGGTCGCGGGCGGTCCCTGACCGGCGTCTAACGTCGGAACGAGCAACGGAATGAAGCGGAACAGCCCGGCGGCGAGCGCCGGCCCATAGGCTGTCCCGCCGAGCAGCGCCCCGGCGAGGCCGAGACCGGCCACCATCGAGATGCACACCCGAAGCGGCGCCCTTCGCCCTTTCCTCGTTTCCCGGATAAGCACATACGCTGGCATGGTTTTCCTCTTGGGCTGTCCGCCAGAAAGTCCCTGCGAACATCCCAAAGGTAAGAGTCAGCGCCCGGCGCTTTCCTCGCGCGAACCTCGCGCCGCCAGCGCCGCCGGACGCGGTCTGTCTGTCGTTTCCGACGCGGGGCATGTAGGCTTGGGGAGAGGTGACATTCCCGCGCCCGTCTCTCGGGGCGAGGGGGTAACGGCGTGGATTTCTAGGACGCGACCGCCATGCGGTTTTCAGACTGGCAATTGAACCGGCTGCGCGACGCTTTGCGCGCCTTCCACAAGTTCGGCCGCGACGCGGTGGACGGCCGCCACTACAACTGGAAGGACGTAAGCGAGGCGATCTTCCTTTCGGCCGAGGTCGAAGTCCCGCCGGAGCGCCTGCGGCAGTTCGTCGAGGGCGTGAAAACGCCCGGCGGCGGGCGGCGGCTCCTGACGATGCAAGACGAGCGGCTGGAGGCCATCGCCCGGTTCGCGACCGACGAGGATTACGGGCTGATTTCGGAGGCGGAGCTGCGCGAGCACGCGCCGACATGGCACGCGGCCCAGCGCCTGCTCGAATATCTCAGGCAGGAATTCGATACCGAGCGAATCCTGCCGCCATCGACACTGGAGGGCACATACCGGAATGGTCGTCTCGACGACGACAGCTACGTTGTCCGCGAATTGACGTTGCAGCGTGCTTCGGACGACGGGCTAATCCAGCTCGTACAGACAGAGGACTCCTATGACATCATCGACGGCGGGCTATTCGACAATCTCTCGCCCGATGAACGCGAGAAGGCCAGAGACAGCCGCATCGTATACGGCGGCTGGGCCATTCTGACGCCCGAGGACAATTTGCTCATGTTCCTCAAGAAGGAGCGCAGCGGTCACAATTGCTATTACCTGACCGTCGCCGCGGAGAACTGGCATTCTCTTCAGGCGCCGGCAGCAGCCCTCGCACTGCTGCGCCACGACTACCCCATCGAGACAAATGAGGGAGAACCGCTTGCACCCGGGAAACTGCCAGGGATTAGCGAGGCAACAGGAAACAACATCATCCTCTTCAGCAGGGTCATGTAGCCATGCCCACCTTCATGGACAAACAGACCGCTACTGCTGAGGGGCTTGCGCTGGCCGTTGCACAGCTTCGCGCGCGGATCGAAGAGCGCCGCAAGGCCGCATGGCAACCCGAACCGGGGGCGACAGTGCAAGAAAGACGAATGCACTGGGAGCAAGTCGCGGCGCAACGATCGGCGAAGATCGAAGAGGGCGAATATATCGAGGATGAGCTGCTGCCAAAGCTTCGCGACGACAGGGACATGATCCGGCTGGGCCGGGAATTCCTCAAGGCTGCCGAGCGCGGCAACGCGCCTGTCGTCGGCGCCTATATCGAGGAAGGATTCCCGGCCAACTACCAAGACCGGCAGACCGAAGAAACGGCGCTGCATATTTCCGCGGGCACGAGAGCGCGTAAGGTTCTGCGCGTTCTTCTCGATTGCGGGCTATGTAATTTCCTGCTGCGGGACAAGGGCGGCCGGCTCGCCTCGGAACTCGCCTATCTGTTCGGGCACGACCCCGCCGCCGCGCGCCTTCTCGGCACCAAGGAGCGCAAGCAGGCGGAAGCGCAGGGGATCACGCTCACCCGCAGGCCGAATAAGTCCCCCTGAAGACGGCGTGGTGCGGCCCGCCCGCGTCGAAATACTCGACCCGTTGCAGTATCATCGGATCGTACCCGGCCCAGATGACGAGTTGGCGTTTCAGCCGGTCGCTGCGTGAGAAATGACGGCTCACTTCGTCGGGCGTCAGCAGGTCATGTAGTTCCATGCTGGAATTGCGGCCCGACAGTCCCGCTTGCGCCTGTTCCGGCCCGACCTCGCCCTGCCGGGCGACCTCGATCCGGGTTTTGCCGAGACGACGGGAGACATATTCCAGCGTCTCCAGATCATTGTTGCCGAAGAACTGGAGGATGCCGGCGTTGCCGGCGAAGGTTTCCCAGCGCTCTTTATAGAGCGCCTTGCCCTGTCCCCAGTCCTGCAGGACGGTCCACAGCTTGACTCCGAAAGATGCGATTTGCCCGGCGGCGTCCTCCAATTGGCTCATATGGCCGAGGACCGGGAATTCGTCCAAACAGACCAGCACCGGCGCGACCGGCGCCGTTTTCTCGCGTTCCATCGCATCGAGAAGCTGATTGATGAAGATGCGCAGCCACCTGTTGCACAGCCCCATGCGGCTGGCGGGCAGACAGAGATAGACACTCACGCCATTTCGATCCCGCTTCAAATCCGCGAGATCGAAATCATGCCCGGCTAGCACACGGCGCATGGCCGTGTAATCAAGAAATTTGGTATGACGGCGCACGCTCGACAGCACGCCCGCGCGCTCGTTCGATCCTTTTTCGTAAAAATCCCGCGCCGCGCCTTCGAGCGCGCCGCCAAGGTCTTCGGTCGCGGGGTTCTTCGCATACCGCGCCGCGCTTTGCAGCATCTCCTTCTCTAAAAGATGCAGCGGCTCTTCGCCTTCGCCGACGAGCGCAACGGGCTCCTGCGCCAGCGCCGTGCGGATCAGGTCGCGGACGGTGAGAAGATTCCGCCGTCCCGCGTAGCGCGGTTCCGTCGCCACATGCAGGATCACGCCCTCGATGAAGTTCTTGGCGCTTTCATCCCAATGCGGGTCCTTTTCTTGCCCGGTGCGCACGACAAGCGCATCCGCGATCAGGCCCGCATCCTCGATGATCGTAGGGCTATCGGCCTTGAGAACCGACATTGGGTTATAGGATTTGCGCAGGTGCGCGATGCCGGGTGACGTGTTCTCGAAGGGATCGAGGACATGCACCTTCTGCCCGAGCGCGGCGCGCCGGGCGGCGGTGATGTTGGCGAGTTCGGCCTTTGGGTCCGTCGCCATGATGCTCCCGCGATAGAACAGAAGATTATTGATGAGGGTGACGGACTTGCCCGCGCGCGAACCGGCAACGGTCAGGATGTGGCGGTTATCGTCGATCCCGACGAGCTTATTGCCGAGCGCGCCGATGAGAATCCTGCCTCCCGGATTGCGCGGGTCATAGTCGAGCGCCCTGCGCTCGAATATGACTTCCGGCGTCTGCCAGCGCGCCTGCGGAGCCGTCTGCTGCTTGAGGTAGCGCGAACTGAGTCCGCGCGGTATGTCGCGTGTGAAATCTTCGAGGAAGGAGGTCATTCGCCGCGTCTTTCGTTTGCCGCCATCATCGGCAGGTCCCGGCTGATATTGTCCTGTCAGATGCGCACAAACCTCGCGCCAACCTCGCGCCGCATGACTCCCTCTGCTGCCTAAAAAAAGGCGCGTACCTTTCGACCCGCTGTCGTTCGTGAAGCCGCCCACGACGGCGCTTATGCGCCGTCTCTTCGTCCGCGCTCCGGCATAGCCGGAGCGGTTTTGCCCGCCACGGTCGTTGTCCTCCGCTGTAGAGCTGAAGGGTTCGCGCGCTTCTGCGTGTCGGCCGTTTCACGCGAGCCGTCAGGGAAGGGTGTTTCATCAGGCACCCCGATGCGCGGCTTCCTTCCCGCCCCAGCCGGGCGCATGGCGACGACATCACATCGGGTCGGCAGTTTGCGCTCGGCTTTGCCTAAGAGCGGGCGCTGCGCGGTTTCGGTCGTTCGCTGGCCACGCTCTTATCCTTTGTTTCAGGGCGGACTGATCTCATCGCAGCCTTTTACCCCAGAAGCCCTTTAGCACACCGGCGGGGATGCCTGCGGCGGCGTGTCCTTCGCCGGCCCGCTCCATTCGGCCCGAAGACGGGCCTCCCGTGTTGGCGGACACGTCCCCGGCGGAGTGCTGCCGGGCGGGTAAGGCTGGAACGATCCAGCCCGCAACAAAGGAGAAGACCATGACTCAGACGAACCAATCGACCGAAACCTCTGCCCGCGGCAACAACAAGCCCAAACTGCCGACCCACGTCGCCAAGGTGCGCCACGGCTGGGGCAAGAAGGCCACCTACGAGCGCATCGGCGTTGCCTGGCGCAACGATGACGGCTCGCTCTACGTGAAACTGGCCGGCACGCAGTTGGTCAGCGCGCTCACGCTCTACGAGCTGGAGGACAACTCGGACGCCGCGGCGGACGAAGCCACCCCCGTCGATGACGGCGGCGCAGACGAAGAGGCGGGGGAATAACCCCCGCCTCGGGCGGCTTCACAGACGAACAAGGCGCGGGCCGAAAGGCCCGCGCTTCGTTTTTATGCTTCTTCTTCGGCAGGGGGTTCGATCGACACCGGTTCACCGGCTGCCGGCGTGATATCGCGGAAACCGCGCGGCGTCGTCTGGTTGACCTCCATCGCCACCATATGCTCGCCGCAGACCAGCTTGGCCCCGTGTTTTGCCCAAGCCTTCATGTCGCCGTGCGGGCAGACATAGCGGACGCGCTTGCCGCTCTTACTCTCGGCTTGGGCGTCCTCATCACCGTCAACATCGTCGCCCGCCACGGGGCGCTTATCCGGCTGTTCGGTCCATGAGACGACCAGGCCGCGCGCCAAAAGTTTGCGCACTACCCGGTCGAAAGGTCCATCCGGGACGATCAAGTGCCCCATCACATCGCCGGTTTCGGGACCATCGTCTTTGCCGGTAGATGTTGGTTGCAGGCCGATTGATTTCATCTTCTCGGCCCACTCCTTGTTATGATACCGGCCCCGACCTGGCTTCCCGAAATGGTGCTGCCAGAGATGGACCATTTCATGAGCGAGAGTGGCGAGCACTTCTTCCTGTGGTCGGTCCCGGAAGTGGGAAGGGTTCAGGGCGATCTCATCGGTGAGAGTGCCGTCCGCACGACCAAATCGATCACCACAAAAGTACCCGTAGCTCTTCTTGCTTCGTTGCAGCGTGATAAGGCAGTTGGGCAGCTCGCCCTCGAACAGAGAGCGATTCAGATTCTCGTAAGCCTGCTGCAAAGGATCGTAGGTTTCACGGGTAGGCTTAATGGATTGAGTGTTGGAATCGGACATGGGCGTTCTCCGCGTCGCTCCGCCCGTCTCCGTTTCGATCTGGGATGTGCATCACAATTTCTGGAATGAACATCACAGTCATCATCAAACAACGTCGGGCGTCATCCTCAAGATGCGCCGTGCTGATTCCGCTTTTCCTCGCGCCAACCTCGCGATATGTGTTGTGGTGAGCATCACAAATCGGAGAACAGATGAAGTGGTGCATACTCCAAATTAATCCTTCCCGTCTACAATCGTAGTATGGGGCTCACGGATAGCTTAGTGACGGTTACAAGGTGTGCGCGGTAATACCGCGCGCACCTTGAGGGGGCTTGCGCAGCCCCCGTGTGACCCCCTGCGGCAACCCCTAAGCTCACGCGTCCTTGAGACGCGCTTGCTAAGGGGTTGGGTCAGCCGGCCGCTATCGCTCATGGGCATCGAGCCCATGCCGGCTGAGCGCAACGTGTGAGACGTTGCGCGTTATCGCGCTGGCGCGCGATCGGGGGACTTCGCTCCCCCCATCCCCTCGCTTAAGGGGCTCCACCGCAGCCCCTTAAAACCGGCGTCCGGGGCTTTCGCGCCCCGAGACCACGACCGCCTGAGCCCGCTGGGCTACGGCGCGGCATCGCCGCAAGGGAGACTTCGGCTCTCCCTTGGGACCTATCGACCGGGGCAGGCGCAGCCCCGGAGCCCGCGAGGATCGCACGAGGTTCGTGCGAGGCAGGCGGGTGATGGACGCGCCTAACTTTGGCAACATGACGGAGAAGACCGACAAGACACGCGACTCCCCGATCTCCTATCGGCCGCCCGCCGACCTGGCGGCCGAGTTCCGGCGCCGCGTCGAACAGTCGGGTCTTTCTGTCAACGCCTATATCACCCGCGCCGTCTTCAACGCCCCGATCCCGCGCGGCGCCCGCAAGCCACCCGTCGAAAAACAGATGCTCGCCGAACTGCTCGCCCGCTCCGGCGCGATCCGCGACGCTCTGGACAATGCCACCCGCATCGACGGCGAGAATCCCGACACGGCGCAGGCGGTCAAGGCGGGCGTTGCCGAGCTGGAGATCATCGCCGCCGGCATACTGAAGATGCTGGAGCGCGGGCGATGACCATCCCGTTCGCCAGCCAGCGCGGCGAGGGCCCGGACCTTGGCAGGCACGTCCAGAACGCGCAGGACAATCTCGAAGTCGAGCCCATGGAGGTCCGTGGCACCGTATCCCGCGATGCCGATGGCTGGATGCGGGAGATCGAGGCGCAGGCGCACAATCTGACGCGCTGCACCAATTACCTCTACAGCCTCTCGATCAATCCCGACGAACGGCGGCAGGGCCGATGGACGCGCGAGATGTACTTCGACTACATCGAGCGCACCGAACAGCGCTTCGGCCTCACCGGCCAGCCCCGACTAATATACCGGCACGTCAAGAAGGATGAGCAGGGCATCCCGCGCGAGCACTATCACGCCATCTGGTCGCGCATTGACGTGGAGCGCCGCCGCGCCATCCACATGGCTTACGATCAGGACACGCTGATGATGGTCACGCGCGAGTTCGCGCGCGATCACGGCCTGCGCCTGCCTGAAGGCTACGACAAGCACAAGGTCATCGCCCGCCAGCGTCGCGGTTATCAGATGACATGGCATGACAAGTGGCAGCAGGATCGCGGCGGCCTCTCTCTCGAAAAACGCAAGGAGCAGATCACGGAAGCATGGGAGCGGCGCGACAACGCCCGATCGTTCGTCCGCTCGCTGGAAGCGATGGGCTACACGCTGGCGACAGGCCGGCGCGACTATGTGCTCGTAGACATGTACGGGTTCCAGAAGAGCCTGCCCCGGCTCATTGACGACAAGAAGGTGCGTATTGCGGACGTGCGAGAATTCCTCGGCAAGGACTTCCCGAAGGACTCACTACCGAGCGTCGATGAAGCCCTTGCCCTCGCGGCGGCGCACCGCGCCGCGCAGGAGCTGTTCCGCAAGGAAGACGATCGCGCCGCCCGCGAGGCCAAGGAAAAACAGCGCCGCGAGGAATTGCGGCGCCAGCAGCAGCCGCGCCGGCAGGCCGTAGAGAGGGAGGCAAAATCCCTTGACGACCGGCAGCGTCAGGTCCGGCAGGAATTCTCGGCGCGGCAGAAGCAGGCGCGCATGGCGTTCCGGCAGGGGTATTTGCAAGAGAGCCGGCGCATCAAGCTCGATCGCGCCGCGCACCGGCCGCAGGGTCTTGCCGCCTTCATCGGGCGCGTCACGGGCGTCGAACTGATAACGAAAAAGATTCACCAGTACCGCGACGCCACCCGCTACAAGCTTTTCCTCGCGCAGAAAAAGGAGCTGGCAGAGCGCCAGCAGCGCGAGGCAGCAGCTTTCGACCGGCGGCAGGAATTGGAGCGCGCCAAGGTTGACCGGCGCCTGCGAGCGCTCGAACAGCTTGAGAAGCGGGAGCTGCGCTCGCTCGAAACCAAGCTGTTGAAGGAGCGCCGGATCGAGGAGCGGGAGCGGACAGGCCGCGAACCGCCGACGCCTGAGACTGTGCCGACGCCTGATTTGACGCCGGAGAAGTCGATCGACGTGACGGCGGAATTCGAGAAGGCAAGCGCGGAACCTGCGCCCGCTCATGTGGACGAATTCAACAGGGTGGCCAAGGAGCCGATTGACCTGACAGTCGAGTTTGAGCGTGCATCCGGGTCCGGCGACGGTGACGGCAAGGCGTCAGGCGATGCGGCGCAGGAGTCTGCACCCGAGGCGGAGATCAAGGTTCAACGCCGGAAGCGCACGAGGGAGCGTTCCGAGGAGCCCGAGCGCTCATCTCAGGGGGACAGGCATTCCGATGAACCGCCTCCCGACGATCCACCACGCCGGCGACGGATCAGGGACATTGATCGGGACCGTTAGAAGAATTCCTTAAGTAATCCAACGAAGTAGGCGCGTAGCTCTCAATTTGTTCACGCGAATCCGTTGGGCTCTGGTCCTTCCGATTGTCATAATATTCTCCAATTTTCTCTAATTTTCTCTTGTCACGCTCTATGAGATTGGTAGTATGCCCGGATGACGGAGAATATCCTGACAATTCGCGAAGTCGCCGATCTGCTTAAGATCAACGAGAAAACGGTCTACAAGCTGGCCGCCGACGCAAAAATTCCCGGCTTCAAAGTCGGCGGATCGTGGCGCTTTGACCGTGCGACCATCACCAAATGGATCGAAAGGGGATCGATCGCCGCCAATGACGGCCCGCAGTCGGAGGTGGAGGCTTCGGGTCCTGCCACGCTCGCCTCGGCCTACTATTCGCCACAACAGGCGACCTTCTTCGCGCACCGCCTCACACTCGAAGGCACGGGCGAGGATGCCCTGGCACAGTCGCTGTCCACCGCACGCGTGGACATGAACCCGCATCAGGTCGATGCCGCTCTGTTTGCGATGTCATCGCCGCTGTCGAAAGGCGTGCTGCTCGCCGATGAAGTCGGCCTTGGCAAGACCATCGAGGCAAGCCTTGTCATCGCGCAGAAGTGGGCGGAGCGCCGTCGTCGCATCCTGCTGATCGTGCCAGCTTCGCTGCGCAAGCAGTGGAGCCAGGAGCTTTACGACAAATTCTCGCTCCCCTCCGTAATCGTTGAGCGCAAGAGCTATACAGACGCGCGCAAGAAGGGCATCGCCAAGCCCTTCGAGCAGGGCGACAACATCGTCATCACCTCCTATGAGTTTGCCGCCCTGAAAGCCGACGATATCAGGCGCGGCGGCTGGGACCTTGTCGTCTTCGACGAAGCCCACCGGCTGCGCAACGTCTATAGGAAGGAGGGAGCGACGCGCGCCAAGCTCCTGCGCGACGCCACGCGCCCGTTCTTCAAGATTTTGATGACGGCAACGCCGCTGCAAAACTCACTCATGGAACTCTACGGCCTTGTCTCCGTCCTCGACGAGCATCACTTCGGCGACGAGGACTCGTTCCGGAACCAATATGTCAGCGGCTCAGGTTCCAAGAACGGCCTCATGTTCCTGCGCAAGCGGCTAGAGCCGATCTGCAAGCGCACTCTTCGGCGGCAGGTTCAACAGGCCGGCCTTATCCGCTACACCGAACGCAGCCCGCTCACGATGGAGTACGAGCCGTCGGAAGCCGAGCAGAAACTCTACGCCGACGTGTCCACTTATCTGCAACGCAAGGACACGATCGCCTTCGGCAACAAGCCGAACCAGCTTGTTACGATGGTCGTGCGCAAGATTTTGGGGTCTTCGACCTTCGCCATCGCCGATACGCTGGCCAAGATCATCGAGCGCCTCAAGCTGATGCAGCCGCCAACCATCGAGACCGTCGCCGACTATGACGTGGCGGACGAAGAAGCGGAGGAGCTTGACGACGCAGAAGACGGCGTCGCGCCAGGCGACACGCTGATCGACCCTGAAAAGCTGAAGGCCGAAATCGCCACGCTAGAAGAATACCGCGGGCTCGCCCTTTCGATTGGCGATAACCGGAAGGGCGCGGAACTTATCAAGGCGCTGCCCGGCGTGTTCGATGCCATCGTCGCCAAGGGCGGCCAGCGCAAGGCTGTGATCTTCACGGAGTCCGTGCGTACTCAGCGTTACCTTGCCGATCTTCTGGCAGCCAACGGTCACAAGGACGACATCGCCCTGCTCAACGGGTCGAACAACGACGCCGAGAGCAAAGCTATTTATCAGGACTGGCTCACGCGGCACAAAGGCTCCGACGCCGTATCGGGTTCCAAGACGGCGGACATGAAGGCCGCCATCGTCGAGGCGTTCCGAGACCGCAAGAGCATCCTGATCGCCACTGAGTCCGGCGCTGAAGGCATCAACCTTCAATTCTGCTCCCTGATAGTCAATTTCGACTTGCCCTGGAATCCGCAGCGCGTGGAACAGCGCATCGGCCGCTGCCACCGTTACGGGCAGAAGATCGACGTAACCGTCGTCAACTTCTTGAATCTTAAGAACCACGCCGAGCAGCGTATCCACCAGCTTCTCGACCTGAAGTTCAACTTGTTCAAGGGCGTCTTCGGCGCGAGCGACGAAGTATTGGGTGTGATCGAGCGCGGCGTGGATATCGAGCGCCGCATCTTCCAGATCGTTCAGAGCGCCCGTTCGGAATCCGAAATCGACGCCGCCTTTGACAAGTTGCAGGACGAGCTACAAGCCCAAATCAGCGAGCAAATGCTCGACGCCCGTGAGCGGCTTCTAGAAAAGGTGGATGAGCAGGTCATCGACCGGCTCAAAGGCCGCAAAGACGCCATCGACCGCCGCCTGTCCGAGTTCGACAGGCAGCTTCTCTACGTTGCTCGGGCCGAGCTTCCCGAGGCTCGCTTTCATACAGATGACGAGCGCCGCTTTGACTATCGCGGCGAGACCTACACGACCGAATGGCCGCTTGCCGATGAAAAAGGCTGGAAGTTCTTCCGCCTTCAAGAGGGCACGCTGGCGACGGATGTAGTCGGCAGGGCAAAGGAACGCCGTTTCGATGGGGCGTCATGCCTGCGCTTTGACCTTGCCGCCTATCCGGGCGGAAGGCTGGCCGACGTGGAAGATTTGCGCGGCAAGGCCGGATGGGCGCGCATTGCCAAACTTCATATCAAGACGCCCGCCATCACGCGCGAGCAGCTTGTCGTTTCCGTCATCGCGGACGATGGCGGTACCGTCCATCCCGAAACCGTTGAGCGCCTGTTCCGCGTCCCGGCGCAGAACGAGCCGGTGACGGCAGACCCTCCCGCAGCCGACCTTCAACGCCGAGAGGTCGAGCGGAAGAAAGACCTGCTGGACGAAGCCGAAAAACAGAACGCCCAATGGCTCGACGTGGAAAGCGAAAATCTCGACAACTACGCCGAAGACCTAGAACGCTCCTTCGAGACCGAGATCAAGACCGTCGAAGCGGAGATAAGGGAAGCGAAGAAAGCCCTGCGCGGCTCAAGTCTCCAAATGGCCGAGAAGGTCGCCGAGAAGCGGCGGATCAGCGGCCTTGAGGCCAGGCGCGACAAACTTAAGCGCGAGTTCTTCGACCGCCGCGAGCAAATCCGCGCTGAGGTCGAAACCATGCTCGACAAGATACAGGAGAGCCTGAAACTCGAACCCACCCTGACCGACCTATTCACGATTCGGTGGGAGGTCGCTTGATGATCGAGATCACCGAACAAAACCGCAAGCGTCAGGGGTGCGCATCATGAGCAACCGCAAACAGCGCCTGGAACTGACATGGATTGGCAAGGACGATCGTCCGCGCCCTGAGCCACGCATTCTATTGGAGGACGAGGACAAGTCCTACCACGCCAAGGCGCGCGTCACCGACGACGACATCTTCGACAATATCTTGATCCACGGTGACAACCTGCTCGCGCTGAAGGCCCTGGAACAGGAATATGCGGGGCGCGTGAAGTGCATCTACATTGATCCGCCGTACAACACCGGCTCGGCATTCCGCCAATATGACGACGGCGTTGAACATTCCATCTACCTGAGCCTCATGCAGGAGCGAATATCAGTTCTCCAACGGCTGTTGCGACAGGATGGATGCTTCTTCGTTCAGGCCGATGACAACGAGGGGCATTATCTCAAGGTACTATGCGACGAGATTTTCGGGCGTAAGAACTTCATAGCGACCTTTCTCTGGCGGAAGGTAGATAGCCCAAACGATAACAAGGTCGCCGTAACGCCCGACCACGAGTTCATCTTTGCCTACGCAAAATCCATCGAACACGCGGCGCTCCGTCAGCGTCCTGATAGCTCGCTTCTCGATGCCTACATAGGGCCGGATGAACAGGGGCGTTACTACCGCGACCGACTGCTGAAAAAGAATGGCAAGAACAGCCTTCGGAGCGACCGCCCTTCCATGTGGTTTCCAATCCCAGGGCCTGACGGCAAAGACGTCTACCCCATACATGACGATGGGCGTGAGGCTCGATGGGCTATGGGAAAGCAGAGCGTAGACGAAGTGCTCCGAGCCGGAACCCTCATCTGGAAGGATAGAGGGAGCGACAATGCCCCCAAGTGGGTTCCATACACGCGCGAATACGCAAGCGAAAACCCTTCCCGTCCGTTTCCGACTTTATGGACAGACCTTCCAACCACCCGCCAGACAAAGGCTCACCAGAAAGAGCTTTTCGGCGCGGGCAACGAGTTTGATACACCGAAACCTGAGGCTCTTATTGAGCGTGTCTTTCAAACCTGCACGTCTCCCGGCGACTTGGTTCTTGACTCCTTTGCTGGCTCCGGCACGACAGGCGCGGTAGCCCACAAGATGGGCCGACGGTGGATCATGGTCGAGCTTGGCGACCATTGCGAAACTCACATTCTGCCGCGCATGAAGAAAGTCATCGACGGCGACGATCCGGGCGGAATTACGGAAGCTGTCGAATGGGGTGGCGGCGGCGGATTCCGATATCACCGCCTTGCTCCATCGCTTCTTGAGAAGGATGCGTGGGGCAATTGGGTCATCTCCAAGGAATATGACCCGCCCAAGGTCGCGCAGGCCGTCTGTAAGCTCATGGGCTTCGTCTATCAGCCGGACGAAACCCACTATTGGATGCAGGGCCGTTCATCGGAAACAGACTTCATCTATGTCACCACGCAAAGCCTGACGCGCGCGCAGCTTGCCGCCCTCTCCGAGGAAGTCGGCGACGAGCGCACCTTGCTTGTGTGCTGCAAGGCATTTCGTGCCAACCCCGATGTCTTCCCCAACCTCACTATCAGGAAAATTCCCCAGGCCGTGTTGCGCAAGTGCGAGTGGGGCAAAGACGATTACAGCCTCAACGTCGCCGACCTGCCTGAAGCGCCCCGCGAACCTTACGATCCGGGTCCGACCCCCAAGGCGGGCAAGAAGCGCGGTAACGATAAGGCCGCATCTCAGGTTGATCTTTTTAATCAGGGGGGCGGCAAGTGATCGACCACAACGTCCGCACTATCAGCCAGCGCCTTTCACTGCGCAGACCGCAGTCGGATTCGCTGGAAATTCTCGCCGACGTGTTGGGCCGGATCGACCTCTCGAAAGAAGCCGATCCCGAGGCCACGCTTGCCGCGATCCGCGACATTTATCCGACCGTCGAGTCGTTCGAGCATGATTTTCCGTCGCTCTGCTTCGCGCTGGCGACCGGCGTAGGCAAGACTCGCCTGATGGGAGCGTTCATTTCCTATCTCTACCTGACCGGCAAGAGCCGCCACTTCTTCGTGCTGGCCCCAAACAAGACGATCTATGAAAAGCTGATTTCCGACTTTGCGCCTGAAAGCCCGAAGTACGTCTTCAAGGGCATCGCCGAGTTCGCCGCCAACCCGCCGCTGATCGTCACCGGCGACAACTACGAAAGCGGCGTCGGCGTGCGGTTCGAGGGCGGGCGTTCGTCCGATTTGTTCGGCTCCGACGTTCACATCAATATCTTCAACGTCGATAAGATCAATAAGGAAGAAAGCCCGCGCGGCAAGCCGCGTATGAAGCGGCTGCAAGAAACCATCGGCGAGAGCTATTACGCCTATCTCTCCCGGCTCGATGATCTTGTCTTGCTGATGGACGAGGCGCACCGCTATCGCGCCAGCGCGGGGGCCAACGCCATCGACGGCTTGAAGCCGATCCTTGGCCTTGAATTGACGGCAACGCCAAAGGCCGTGGGCGCGCGGCCCGTTCCGTTCCGCAACGTCATCTACAACTACACGCTCGGCCAGGCGATGGCGGACGGATTCGTCAAGGAACCCGCCGTTGCTACGCGCAAGGACTTCGATCCCCGTTCCGTGGGTGAACAAGAGCTTGAGCAGATTAAGCTTGAAGATGCTGTCCACCATCACGACCACGTGGCTGTGGAGCTCGAACGATATCATCGTACGACGGGCGCGCCCAAGGTCACGCCGTTCATACTCATCGTCGCAGCGGATACGACGGAAGCCAAACGTCTACGTGAGTTCGTCGAATCCGAGAAATTCTTCAAAGCCCGATTCAAAGGCAAGGTTGCCGAGGTTCACTCCAACCTACGGGGCGAGGAAAGCGAAGAAGCGATGCAGCGCCTTGTCGCGCTGGAAAGGGACGGAAGCACCGAGATCGTGATCCACGTCAACAAGCTCAAGGAAGGCTGGGACGTAACCAACCTCTACACCATCGTTCCCTTGCGCGCCTCCGCATCCGAAATCCTGACCGAGCAGACATTGGGGCGCGGCTTGCGCCTTCCGTTCGGCAAGCGCGTGTCCAAGGGTGGGGACGACGAGTTTGCCGCCGTTGATCGTCTGACCGTCATTGCGCATGAACGCTTCGACGACATCATCGCCAAGGCCCGCGAGCCGGGGTCCATCGTCATGAGGACGGTGGAGATCGGCGAAGGCGGGGACATTTCCGTAACCGGCGCTACGCTGGTTACGGCTCCCTCCATTGCTGAAATGATCGTGACCGGCGTTCAGCCGGAAATTCCCGGATTCTCAGAGCAGGAGCGTCCGGCGTTCGCCTTCAAGTCGCCCGAGGAAGGCAAGGCGGCTGAAGTCACGCTGCAAGTCATCAAGCGGTACGAACGCAAGCTCGGCAGCGCCGAGGCGCTGCGCGAAAAGAACGTCCAGCAGCAGATCGCCGAGGAAGTGCGCGAGCTCATGCAGCCGATTCAGGGGACGCTTGAGGGCGTGGTAGAGCATCCACGCATCGAGCAGATCGTCCAAACCGTTGCGGTCACCGTGGCTGACCGCACGATTTCGATTCCACAGATCGTCGTCCTGCCCAAGAAGCAGGTGACGTTCACATTTGAGAATTTCGACCTTGCCAATCTTGAATCGGTCAATATGCGCCCGATTGAGGACGGCATCATCATCGAAGACTTGCGCACCCAGGCGCGCGTCTATCTAGCCCGCGCCTTGGACGATCCGCGCGAAGCCCGGCCCGAGGACTACCTTGTCCGCTATCTGATCGAGTGCAACGAGATCGACTACGACGCCCATGCCACCTTGCTTTACAAGCTGGCAGGTCAGATGGTCGAACGCATCAAGTCGTACCTGGCCGACGATGCCGAGGCTGAGAACGTCCTTCTGCGCCACGGGCGGCAGCTTGCCGATTTCATCTTCGCGCAGATGATGAACCACTACCGCGAAACTCCGCTCGGCGAGGACGACTACGAAGTCACCGTCACGCGCGGCTTCATGTTGCTCCAAGCGCAGCCCATGAACGTCCCGCAAGGACAGCGCGTCCGGGACCTTAAGCAGGCGGTCGCTCCCCTGTCCGATACGCGCAAGCATGTCTTCGGAGGCTTCAAGAAATGTTGCTACCCGCTGCAAAAGTTCGACACCGACCCCGAACGGCGGATCGCCGTCACCATCGACGGCGACGCCAGCGTCGAGAAATGGCTCAAACCCGGCCGCAATCAGTTCCGCATCGACTACCGCTCCGGCGAAGCATACGAGCCGGACTTCGTGGTCGAAACTAAGACCCGGATGCTGATCTGCGAGGTCAAGGCTAAGAACGAATTGGAAGATCCCATCGTGAAGGCCAAGGCGGCAGCAGCGACCAAATGGTGCAAGACCGCCACGCAATACGCGGGCGGGGCCAAGCCTTGGACTTATCTGCTCATTCCCGACGAGCAGATCACCGGCAGCGCGACCCTCGACGGCTTGGCCGCCAAGTTCGCTACGTCATAGGAATGTGAGGGGGAGCGAGATGACGACAGCGACTAGCCAACGCGCCCCTCAGAGCGGCAGCTTCCTCACCGACCTGATCGCAAAACGTCGCAAACTCATCGACGCCCTTGATGCCAACAAGGGCGAAGTCAACCTTGATATCTTCGAGGACTTCTATCCCGACCGTGCTCATTTCGTTTACGAGTTACTTCAAAACGCCGAGGATGCGGGCGCGACGCAGGTTACATTCACCCTTAAGCGTGATCGTCTGGTTTGTGAGCATGATGGACGCCGTACGTTCACGCAGGCCGACGTAACGGCGATCACCGGCATCCACAACAGCACCAAAGACAAGCTCATTGACCGGATCGGCAAGTTCGGCGTCGGATTCAAATCCGTCTTTGTTTATACGCAATCCCCGACCGTGCGATCCGGCGAGTTTTCCTTTCGCATCGTCGAAATGATCCTGCCGGAGCCGATTGCGCCCGACCCCTCTATCGGAAGCCAAACCCGCTTTGAGCTTCCCTTTGACAACCCAAAGAAGCCACAGCATGAGGCTTACAGCGAGATAGCGGCGGGCCTCAACGACCTGGACGAAACCACGCTGCTGTTCCTCTCCAGCCTTCAGGCGATCAGTTGGAAAATCGACGATGGCAACCCGGGCGAGGTGCTTCGGCACGCGCATTCGGAGTCCCATTTCGAGATTCTAAAAAAAAGCGAGGGCCGAACGACAGCGAGTTCGCACTTTCTGAAATTCGAGCAGTCTGTTCCCGGCCTATCCACGCACCGCGTCGCTGTCGCATTCCCGCTGAGCTGTCTGGCGGGCGTGCGCCAGTTTGAGTCAACCAAGACGCTGGCCGAGCAGATGAAGATCGTTCCGGCATCCCAAGGACGCGTCGCCGTGTTTTTTACTGCCGCCAAAGAAACTTCTGGATTGCTGTTCCATCTGCACGGCCCGTTCATCCCCGAATTGAGCCGCGCAAGCATCAAGGAAACGCCGGCGAACGAACCTTTGTTCGAGCAGCTTGCAGAGCTTTGCGGAAAGTCGCTGCACCACATCAAGGGCCTCGGCTTGCTGACGCCTGACTTTCTAGCGCTACTGCCAAACCCGCAAGATCAGATACCACCTCGTTATCAGCATATCCGCAGGGCAATAATCGAGGAGATGAAATCTTCCCCGTTGACGCCCACTCATGACCGGAATCACGCTGCCGCCAACCGCCTGATCCAGGCAAAGGCGTCTCTGAAAACGCTCCTGTCCGAGGAGGACATCGAGTTCCTCGTGGACTATGACGATGACTCGCCGCTGTGGGCCATCGGGGCAACGCAGAGGAACAGTCGGATAGACAACCTTCTCGACGGCCTTGAGATACAGGAATGGGGCATCGACGAGTTTGTCGAAACGCTTAAAGAAAAGACCACAACGGGCGCCCGGTATGTCAGCGTCTCGCCCTACTATCTGACAGGGCCGGACAACGACTTTATGCGGTGGCTGGAGCAAAAGCCGCCGGAATGGCTGCAACAATTCTACGTCCTGTTGCACGACGAAACCGTTCAGTCGGGCCTCCTGCACAAACTCAAGAGCCTTAAGATCGTGCGCTTGCGCGACGGCACTTTCGGCGTTGGCGCTCATTGCTTTTTTGAAAACGATCACACCGGCGACGGGATGCCCACGGTGGATGCGCTTGTTTATTCGTCGGGCAAGTCGAAACCCCAGCAGGAGAAGGCGAGGAAGTTTCTAGTTGACCTTGGCGTGCGTGAATTGGGTGAGGCCGAGGAAGTCGAACTTATCCTGAAAGCCCGTTACACAAAGGAAGCGGAAATCCCCGACGACAAGACATACCTACGGGATTTGAAACGCTTTGTGGCGCTCGTAAAGCAGCAGCCGGAAAAGGCAAAGCTGTTCGCTGACTATTACATCTTCCAAGGCGACGATGACCAATGGCACACGCCAGACGGGATCTATCTCGACCAGCCATACAAGAAAACCGATCTCTCCGCCTATTACGGGAGATTCGGAGAAGCTGCCGAATGTGCGGCTCTTCACGAGTCCTACAAGGACAGGGGCATTAAGCTAGAGCAGATCGGAGCGTTTGCCCAAGCTGTGGGAACGCGGATGAACCTGAAGATCGAAAGCCGCGATTGTCGGCCGAACCCGAAGTGGGACTACCTTCGCAATGTCGGAGGCGACAGATATACCTCGCCCGGGTTGCCATCGTCGATTTTCCAACTGATCGCCTGAAGGCTGGGAGAGTTGCTGAAGACTCCCGGCCTGGAGCTTTCGCGGTTGGTTTGGCGGACGCTGACAGCGTTGCCACCATATCCCGATTACTTGCAGGCAACGTATCAGCGCAATCAGAGTTGGGGTGCGCGTTACGCCGATTCGATGCTCATATACGAACTGCGGAATGCAGCATGGGTTCCGCAGGGCGATGGAAGGTTCATTCGCCCAGCAGAGGCGTCCAGGGGGGCGCTGCCGGAAGGGTTTCCGTTTGATTCAGGTTCCAAGGGTTTGAAGGCAATCCAATTCGGCAGTGAGGTTGAACGTCTGTCGGCACAGAAGCGTGAAAAGGAAGACGTGGCCAAGATAGCGGGCTTTTCTGACGCAAACGCCCTGGAACGGGCCAAGCGCTTTGCGGCCTTGCCCGAGGAAGAACAGGAAAGATTTTTTGCGGAACGTGAGGCCGCCGCGAAATCCGCGATCCCAGACCGAGACCCGGCCAACCCACAACGGCGTGCCCGGAATGTTGCTGAACAGGCGGAAAATGCGCCTGACAAGGAGAGCGAGATTCGCAACCGGTCTGTTTCCGTCGGCCGGGAAGACGTGAAGGTAGAGGCGGAGCAATATTTGCGGCAGCACTATCGCAACGAAGATGGCGAGATGACGTGCCAGATTTGTAAAGGCCCGCTGCCGTTCAAGCTGGATGATGGTAGAGAATTTTTTGAGACGGTCGAATTCGTACCGGGCCTCCACAAACGTCACTTTCAGAACTATCTCGCACTCTGCCCCAATCATTCGGCAATGTATCGCCATGCGAACGGATGCAAGGAAGTCATCCGCGACATGGTCGAAAATCTTACTGGGAATGAGCTTGAGGTCATTCTCGCGCAGAGAGACATGACGATCTATCTCAGCACAGTTCACGTCATAGATATCAAGGCCGTTATCGCAGCGAAAGCCAACCTGCCGGCAGAGGTCGAGGATCAGGACGGGGAATAACGGTCGGTCTGGCATCCCTGACAACGCTGCGCATACTTGCACTCAATATCGCTTCCCCTCAAAGGGCGTCGCCGTTGCCTACGATAATGAGTATGCGTTGAGTTCCATGAAATCGCCGCACAGAAACCACTATCCAGCGCCGCAAAAGGGCGTGGGACCGCTCGCAGGATATTGACAGGACCAGCCGGGCGAAGCGGCCGGATGAGGATAAGACCGACGACGGCCCCTCCGGGGACGATTCTACGCCCACCCGCCGCCGGCGGGATCGGGATTTCGATCGCGGGCGATAACCACCGGGAAAATGTTAATTTTAGCTAGGCGTTTGTGTATCCAATGGCTACACTCGCGCAATGGCAGGTAAGGACGCTGGACTTCGCATCAGGGTTGAGCGCGGGCTGCGCGACAACTTCCTTGAGGCATGTCGCGCAGAAGATAAGCCCGCGGCTCAGGTGCTTCGGGAATTTATGCGGCGCTACGTTTCCGAGTACGAAGCTGCGTCCGAGCTAAATTCCAAGCTGCCTGCCAACCGGGGGCCTTCGCGATGACGCAGCAGTTTTTTGAACGTCCAATTCTGAACGCGCCATACAGCCACCCGGCTCGCCATTGGGAGCTGGACCACGGCCAGCCCACTAACCGAATTTTGGACACGAGACGCCGCTCGGAACTAATCACGCCGGTCCCCCAACCTAAGAAGCGCCGTCAGGGGCGCGGCCGGAAGGAGATGGTCTTCGACGGCGGAACAGGACTCTCCACCGAAGACCAACAATATAATCCCACCCCGATCATCAATGAAATGTATGTCGCCTGCACACGAGCACGCGACCGGCTGCTTGTAACCGGCGTTGCGCCTGCTTCGGAATTTCTTGCGGATATAACAGGATCAGTTGCGGAATCCGGTCCTCGCGTAGCGGGATCGGAAGTAGCATGGTGACCCTTACAGACATTGAGCCGAAGGCGGCCAAGACGACACCAACGGCAGCGCAAGTTTCAGGCGGAATTCCTGTCCCTCCTGTCCGTTTGCTGCAAGTCATGTCGGCCGAAGACTGGGAAGGGTTCACTGAAGAGTGGCTTACTTACCACAAGTCAAAAGGCGAATACGATTCCGTCAAAAGGTACTCTGGCGCCGGTGATTTGGGACTGGACGTTGTCGCATTCACGTCCCCGGACGGTTTTTCTAAGCCTTGGGACAGCTATCAGTGCAAACACTACGATCATGCGCTTGAGCCCAACGACATGTACGGCGAGGTTGGCAAGATTATCTATCATTCCTTCAATCGCACGCCGCCCTTCAATCAGACTTGTAGGGTACCCCGCCGCCATGTGTTCGTTTCGCCCTGCGGGGCCGGCATCACGGTCGGAAGATGGCTGAAGGACCCAAACCGCTTTAAGGAAGCGGTCCGCGAGAAGTGGGAAAGCCATTGCGTTCCCAAAATCGGCACGGGGGTCACTGCACCGCTCGAAGGCGAGCTTCTCCAGTATTTTGATAACTTCGATTTTTCCATCTTCGATGATCGCACGGGCGTCGAGTTGATCGAAGAACACGCGCAGACGCCGTTTTATGCCCCCCGGTTCGGTGGAGGGCTTCCCCCGCGAGAGACACCCGCCGCCCCTCCTGCGGAGCCAACCCAAGCGGAGAGCCCCTACCTCACGAAGTTGCTTGAAGCGTATGGAGATCACCTTGGTCAGGACGTGACCGCCAAGGATTCACTCGGCCCCCATCCGGACCTTGAGGAGCACTACAACCGGCAGCGAGTGCTATTCTACAGTGCCGAGTCCTTGAGAAACTTCGCGCGCGATCGTACGCCGCCCCTGACATTCGAATCTCTCCAAGATGATGTGTATCACGGCGTAATCGACATCAACGAAACCGCACATGCCGATGCCCTCGCATGCCTTCGTGCGACGGTCTCAACCGCCGGCCAAGTCGATGTTAGCGGAAATGCGCTGGTCGGCGTCGCACGGGTGGCCGACAAGCAAGGAATATGTCACCAGCTTGCGAATGTTGACCGGCTGAATTGGGTAAAGAGCGATGAGTGAGCGCAAAATCAGCCCATTCAATAGCGCGTTGGAAACGGGCATCAGGACACTCGCTATTCTTGTCGCGAGCTATCCGCGAGCGCACGACCTTGGCAGGCTCGTCCAGTATGACTATCTCACTGTGCATTCCGCGGACGCCAATGGCCCGCCGAGCCTGCATCCACCATTGCCCTTGCGCTCCGGAGAACTTCTCGTTCGAAGAGGTCTCATTGAATCCGGTTTGCGGCTGATGATGAGTCGATCGCTCATCCGACGCCAAATTCACCCGGAGGGGCTGCTATACGCTGCGGAGGATGCGGCGGGCGCATTTCTCGACAATTTACAAGCCGACTACATTGTGCAACTCCGTGATCGCGCCGCATGGGTTACTTCAACGTTCGATGAATTGAGCGCCAACGAACTTGATGCCGTCGTGAAACGCCTGTTTGAGGCTTGGACGACGGAATTTCAGCCAGTCCAATTTGGCCCCCAAGCGGAGCTGCCTTTATGACCGGGCTCCTGCTTAAACATCTCGCCTACTTCGGTCCGGAAAGAAAGCCGGCGGCGCTCGCTTTTTCACCCGGTCTCAATGTCATCTGCGGCGCATCCGAGACTGGAAAATCTTTTGTCGTTGAAAGCATCGATTTCATGCTGGGCCAGCAAAATCCGGTGCGCGATATCCCCGAGAGAGACGGCTATGACCGGGCGCGTTTAGTGATCGAGAGCGCCGGTTGGCCGCCGCTGACGTTGGACCGCAGCATTGAGGGGGGGCATTTTCGTGCCTACGAAGAGGTTGTTACGGACGGGGTGCCCACAACAGAGCCAAAAAATCTGCGGTGGCAACATAGCGCGGCCCGTCAGGACACGTTGTCGTTTGCTCTTCTTGGGCGTGCGGGCCTGACCTCCAAAGTCGTTCGCAAAAGTACCACGGACACCCGTTCCTTGAGTTTTCGTGACCTCGTGCGCCTGTGTGTCGTGACGGAGGAGGAAATTCAGCGCCGCGGCTCTCCACTTCTGTCCGGGCAGTTCACGACCGCAACTGCGGAATATGCGGCGTTCAAACTTTTGCTGACTGGTACAGACGACAGCGCTTTGGTGTCGGTGAAGGAGACTACGGGGCGGCGCGACCACGAGGCAGGCAAGATTGAACTCCTCAATCAGATGATCGAGGAGCTTCAAGCCGATCTTGATGAGGCAGGGGCGGATGAGGCTGAACTCAATGCTCAGATGGAGCGGTTAGAGGGAAGCATAAAGGACCGAAACGCTGCCCTCACGGGTGTCCAGAAAGCACTAGATTCACTTCTTGAGCGCCGCGGCGTTGCGGCTAGTGAATTGCGAAACAGAAGAGCGCGCGTTGTCGAAATCGACGAGCTTCTCGGCAGGTTTAATCTCCTCGATAGCCATTACGAGACCGATCTAAATCGGCTCAAGGCGATTCATGAATCGGGGTCTCTCTTCGTTCATCTCGAACAGAAACCATGTCCCCTTTGCGGCGCCTTACCGGGCGATCAGCACCTCGATGCTGATTGCGAAGGGAATACAGCAGACGTAGTGCAGGCGGCAGATGCCGAAATGTCGAAGATTAATCGATTGCGCCGTGAATTAGAGGAAACGGTGGTATCGCTTAAGACCGAGCGGGAGCAGGTCGAGGGTTCTCTCACTGAGTACCGCACCGAATACAGTTCGTGCGAAAAAGAACTCACCGAAATCGCTACACCTGCGGTATCGACTGAAAGAGCATCTTACAACCAACTCATATCCGAGCGTGCCGATGTGCGGACGACTCTGGACAAAATTGGTCGGCTTAAGCGACTGATCGATCAACGCAGCGAATTAGAGGCCGTCGATTCTGATTCCAATGGCGGTCCTAGCGCCACACGTACACTCGTCTCGAAGAGCGTCCTTGAAGAGTTTGCAAAAACCGTCGAGCGCATCCTCGAAGAGTGGCACTTTCCGAACGCGACGCGGGTGTTTTTCGATGAGAGCAAGCGCGATTTTCAAATAGCTGGCAAGGATCGAGGCAGCACCGGTAAAGGGCTCCGCGCCATTACTCACGCGGCCGTAACGATTGGACTGATGGAGTTTTGTCGAGAACACAGTTTGCCCCATCCGGGGTTTGTCGTACTCGATTCACCTCTTCTCGCATATTGGAAGCCGGAAGGCGCCGAGGACGACTTGCGCGGTACGGACCTGAAGGAAATGTTCTATCGCTACCTTTTGGGCATGAATCGCGAAAATCAAGTAATCATCGTCGAAAACGAGCATCCGCCCGATTTCGTCTCCAGAGATGCTCACGTCACCGTCTTTACGAAGAACCCTCATCAAGGCAGATATGGGTTCTTCCCACTGAGAGGATAGGCCGCTTTTTTCTAAGGCGACGACGCCGCGCCCACTGTGGCGTCACCCCGCGCGTCACGGCCGCGTGGCATTGTCCACATGGAAGCCCTTGGCGAGAGGCAAGAAGATGAAAAAACCCCTTGGCCCCGAAGACGTGGTTGAAGCTCTGCGCGAGCGCATCAAGAAAGAAGACCTCACGCTGACGGCATCTGAAGCCGGGCGGATCATCTGGCTGCTGGAAAGACTGTCGCAGCGGTGCGCCGAAGCCTATCAGGTGGTCGGCTCTCTTGCCGGCCTGGCGGAGATTCCATTGGACGACCCGGCGGTGCAAAAGGCGCTCGATCTGTTCAGCAGACCGATGCGGCCCGGCGATGTATTGCCGTTCATCACGCAGAGGGACCGGCAGCGCGTGATCCCTAAGCGCCGGACCAAGGCAAAATCGTCACCGAAGGCCGCAGGAAAGAAAGTCGGGCGTAAAAGCCGGTCTTAGGGCGCATCCGGCCTGTGCAATCCGAACTGACGGTCCGTTCAAGGGCGTTGAAAAGCGAGTTTGAAACCATGCTCCAGCATTACGAGGATATTCTTTCACGCATCGCCGAACCGCCGCGCTGGTTCGACGAGCAGGGCGTGCCGCGCTATTGCGAATTCGCGCCGGATCGCATCGCCAACATCCACGCCCAAGAATGCGCGCTCCTCGCCATCGAATGCCAGAGTTGCGGGCGTCCCTTCATTGTAGCGCTCGATGGAGGCACGGCCAATCATAACGTCATCAGCCCGCCCAAGAATGAGCGGGAGTGGCGCACGCTCGCCGACATCATCCGCAGCCACCAGATCGAATACAGGGACCCGCCCAATGTCGAGTGCTGTGGTGTCGGAGCGATGCAGACGAGCACAACGCGCCGCGTGCTCGAATACTGGGAGCGTATCCCGGAGACTTATATCGACCCCGCCACCGGCATACGCGCGATCCGGGGCCATCGTGTTTGGACGCGCGACCACAACCTTGAAATCGAGATACCGGACAGGGAATAGATTCTCCGTCTGGCGGCGCATCCGGCCTGTGGCCGGACCGGGCTCTAGGCTATGCCCCGAGCCCGCTTCGCGGTCTCGGCCCCTGCGGGTGACGATCCCTTGCGCGAAGATTCACTGCATGAGCCGCAGGCTCATGGGTCTGTTGCGTGATCGCTAGGGGGCGCCGCCCCCCGCGCGCGCAAGGCATCCCAACGTATCCCTGAAGGGACCCTCGTTCGGAGCCTCCTTGCACTTGCTACCCCCGCTCTCGGCGAGCGCCAACCGGGTGCATGCGCACCCGTCTTTCCAAGCAGGAAGGAAGGGAAGAAGGGCCGTGGAGTCACGGTCCGCGCTTCAAGCAAGAGAAGGAGTCTGACCATGTTGCAATCCGTATCACTCTCATCGTTACAGCCAGCCGCCGCCAACCCGCGCCGGAAGATCGACCGCAAGGCCATCGAGGGCCTTGCCGCCAGCATCAAAACCGATGGGTTGTTGCACAACCTAGTCGTCAGTCCAGTGGAGGGCAAAAGAAACCGCTTCCGTATCGTCGTCGGTGAGCGGCGTTACAACGCGCTCAAGCTGCTCGAAGATCGTGGCGAGTTGCCGAAGGATTTCACGGTCGCAGTGGAAGTGCGCGACGACCTCTCCAAGGACCAGACGCTGCGCATCGCTACCGTCGAGAATTTGCAACGGCAGAACATGACGCCGCTGGAGGAATCGGGGGCGTTGACCAAGCTGGTTCATAGGGGCGTCACGCTGGACGATGTGGTTTCGCAGACGGGGTTGAGCGCCTCGACGATCAAGCGGCGTCTGGCGCTCAACAATCTGTGCCGGGAAGCAAAGGCCGCGTTGACCGAGGGCGTTATCACGCTTTCGCAAGCCGAGGCATTGACCTTGGGCAGCGACGAGGATCAGGAAACCATCATCGAGGCAATCCGCAGCGGCAGGGACTTGAGCGTCGATTACATCAAGGACAATTTGCTTGATGAACGGCCCACCGTGGCGTTGGCGATATTCCCGGTCGAGGAGTACACCGGCACCATCACCACCGACCTCTTTGCCGAGGATGAGACTTCGTATTTTGACGATGCGGAGCAGTTCTTCCGGTTGCAGAAGGCAGCGGTCGCCGAACTCTACAGGCACCATCTGGAATCCGCCGCATGGGTGGAACTGACGGAGGGATTTCAGATTGCCGAATGGCAGTTCCGCAAGGCGCGGAAGAACCAGAAAGGCGGCGTTCTCATCAACCTCGCCCCGGGGGGCCGCGTCGAGATCAGGGAAGGTCTGGTCCGTCCCAAGATCGAGAAGGAAACCGCCAAGGCGATTGCGGAGAATCCCATCGCCCCGGTGAAGGTCAAGGCGGCATATTCCGCGCCGCTTTGCCGCTATATCGCTCATCACAAGACGGTGGCGGTCGCGGAAATCCTTCTGGCCAGTCCGCGCACGGCGCAGGAAGTGTTGATCGTCCGCACCTTGAAAGGCTTCCGGCTGCACGAGGCATTCGCCGCCTTGGGCAAGGAAGCGGAGACGCAGAGCGCGTACCGCGTTCTTGAGGAACAGGCGCGGTGCTTCGCCGCGAAGCTTGGCTTCAAGATCGAGGAAGGGGAGTCGGTGTGGGGCAGCTTCCCGCCGCCGTTCACCGACGAACTCGCTTTGTACGAGGCGGTGAGGGGCCTGTCCGATCATGATCTTGCCGGGTTGCAGACGCTTCTCGCCGCGCTGTCCTTCGGTCAGGGGAATTGCGACCGTCTGGATACGAGCGACAGCCTCTTTAACCGCGTGGCGCGGGATTTGAGCGTCGATATGAGGAATCACTGGCGACCGGACGCGGCGTTTTTAGGCAAGCGCAACCGGGAGCAGCTTGTCGGCATCGCCGTCGAAAGCGGTTTTGCGGAAGCACCCGGCCAGTTGTCCACGTACAAGAAGGCCGATCTGGTCAATGGATTGACGCGATACTTCCACAACACAAAGACCGAGAATGATCCGGCAGATCAAAAGGCGCGGGAGTGGCTTCCCGAGGCCATGCTGTTCCCGGCGGTCGATCCGGGCGCACCCGCCGAGGTCGAGATTGAGCCGGACTCCGGCGATGAAATGACCGACGAGGATTGATCGTTTCATGATCTGCGGCGCGGCTGGCCTGACGGTCAGCCGCGCCGCTTTTTGTTTTCAGGGAAGCGACAGCAGCGGGCCGTCCTTGCGGAGGCCCGTTCCCGTCAGCAGCTTCGACGCCGTGCCGCCGGGCGGGATTTCGTAGAGGATGGCGACGAAATCGCCGACCCTGAATTCTTCCTCGGGCCGCCATAGCGCGGTGAAAACCGGCGCGTTGTCCTTCAGCCCGAGCCGGTAACTGCGCACATGCCACTTCCCCAATTCTGAATCGCCGCCGCCAAGCGCGGCGAGCCTGTGCGCATCCGCGCTGTTCAGTGCGAGGCCGTGGACATGCAGGTAGAGCCCGTCGCCGTATCTTGATTCATAGACATCTTCATGCAGCACCGCCCAGACGGTGAGGACGCCGCCCGCGTCATTGATGCGTTGGCATACGCTCTCGACCATCGCGGGCGTGATCTCGGTTCCGCCGGGATGATCCGGCGGGCCCATCCGCAGGATGTTGCGATCTTCGGCGGACTGCATGGCTTGGTTCCACGCACGATGACAATAGGGGAACGCACTTTCTCGCAAGTGACGGGCGCTGGCAAGGTAGACGGAGCAAGGATCGATTTTTCGTATGAAGCCGTCGTTTTCAGTATTCGCATACGTCCGTATTTATTTTGCCGTGTTCTGTAATCAAAGGCATAACATTCGGTCGAATATTTGCGGGCGCGTTGACCAGATAGCTTATTTCAGTTTCTCTCAACGAGAATATTTAGAGGAGTTATTGTTCGGGGGGAGAGTTTGCTTCATGAAGTCGATTAAACCGGCAGCCCGGAAACGCGGGCGCATTGTCAGCCTTTTGCTCCTCTCTCTTCTCTTTCTGACTTCATGGTGCGTTCGGGCCGCGCACGCCGATGGTGTCAAAGCCACGATCAAAAACGGCCAGACCATTAAAGGCGCGCTCACCGGCAAGGGCTCCGACACTTACACTTTCAAGATCACAGGTGGGAGCTCCTTTTTTGTCAGTGTCGCCGAGACCGGCCCTCACGACGATACCTTTGTACCCGGCATCACCCTTACAGCTCCCGACGGCGACACACGGGGAAGATGGGCTCCCCTGTTCACACTGCTCAAGAAACAGAATGCCGTTGAAGGCACATGGAGCGTGAAAATCGATCAAGCGGGCCGTGGCACAGTCAGCGGGAATTATGCGCTGACGCTTGTGCAGGTTCCGGGCGCTGTTCCCGCCACGGGCGGCATTACCGTTGGGGCGCTGTCATCGGGCGTGGATCAACGCGGCACGAACTCTCGCGGCAAGATCGATGTCTGGACCTTCAATGGCGTTGCGGGCCATACGGCGACCCTCACACTCAACAAGACAGGCGGAGAAGGGTTTGCCCCGGAGGTCGCTCTCGTTTCGCCAACCGGCAATATTCTCGGCGGCGCCAGTTGCGACAGCTGTAGCCAGGATTTTTCGCTGACGGCGGCTGGCGTTTATACGGTCGTTGCCTGGAAGAGCGACGAGCACGATGTCACGGGCACCTATACGCTTTCCGTGAGCGACAAGAATTAAAGGATTAACGGGGGAGACATTTCATGAATTCATTTATAGCGGCAGGCCGTAAACACGGGCGCATTGTCAGGCTGTTGCTGTTGTCTCTTCTCATTCTCGCCGGACTGGGCACTCACCCTGCGCGCGCCGATGGCGTCGTCTCCGGGATCGGCAATGGCCAGATCATGTACGGCAATATCAGCGATTACACCAAGTTTGACACCTACACTGTTACGGTCCCGGCCAACACGGCCATCTGGGTATCTCTTGGCGAGACCGGGACTCACGACGCACACTTTTTGCCCACGATCAATATCTACAAGCCCAGTGGCGCCCGCTACATAGGGGCGGATGACCCGTACTATACGTGGGTCAGGATCAACACCACGAGTTTTCCCGGAACCTGGACCGTGTATGTCGAGCGGTCCGACAACTTTCTTCCTCATTCGGGCGGAAACTATGAGGTCCAGGTGTACACATGGCCCGGAGAGGCCGCCGTGTCCGCCGGCGGCGCCGGCGGCATGATGGTCCCCTCGGTGAGCTATGCCGGCTCAAACTTTCGCGGCGACACCGGTTTCTTTAACTTTACCGGCATTGTCGGTTTGAACTGGACGATGACGCTTACTGCTACAGGCGGAACCGGGTTTGCGCCCTTTATACAGGGTTACAAGCCGGACGGCACAAGCGCAGGATTTACCTATACCACCACAAGCGCTCATATAGCCGGTCCTTCGGTAGCTGGCACCTATAGCGTCATAGCCGTCAAGGACGATACTAACGATATCACGGGCACATATACGGTGGCGCTCAGCGGCCCGGGCGCGGGCTTGCCCAACAATGCCAAGCAGGACGGGTACTGCGCGGCGTGCCAGCAGGCTGCTCTGGCGGCGAAGAGCGGGCAGGTAAGCAGTGCCGGGAGCGCAGCTGTCGGCGCGCCTATCAATGTCGCCACCGGCAATATGTACGAACAGGTGACGGACTACACGACGGTCGGCACGAACCCGCTTGCCCTTACGCGCACTTATAACAGCATGTCCTATACGCGCAATCTGTACCCGACGCTGATGGGGCCGAACTGGCGCACAAATTACGACCGCTATCTGCGCGATGTTTCCTCGACACAGGCGATGGTGGAACGCCCCGATGGCCGGGTTATCAATTTCAACCTCGTATCGAGCGTGTGGACGCCCGACACCGATGTCGATGTCAAGCTGACCAAGTCCGGCTCGACATGGACGCTTACCGATTCCGATGACACGGTGGAGGTGTACACCGAGGCCAGCGGCAAGGGGACGCTCAATTCCATTACGCTGCCCAACGGCTATGTGCAGACTCTCAATTACACCAGCGGCGTTCTGACTTCTGTATCGGATTCCTACAGCCGTTCTCTGTCCTTCACCTACACCAGCGGAATGCTGACCGGCGTGACCACGCCCGACAGCGCGACGCTGACCTATGGCTATACGACCGTATCAAGCAAGAGTCTTTTGACCTCTGTCACCTACAACACCAGCCCTTCGACCAGCCAGACCTATGTTTATGCGAATACCGTGCTGCCGTTCATGCTGACCAGCATCACCGACGAGAACGGCAACACAAATTCGCAGTGGAGCTATGACGGCGCGGGACGTTGCACCATGTCCGAACACGCGGGCGGGGCGGACAAGGTTCAGGTTTCTTACGACGATTCCACCGGCAACCGGACTGTGACCGATCCGCTGGGAAATGCCGAGACTTACAAGTTCACGACGTTGCAGAACGTGAAGAAGGTCAGCGAGATCGACCGCGCCGCGAATTCTCCCGTCGCGTCGGCCACGCGCAATTTTACTTATGACACTAACGGCTATCTCGCCACCGCGACCGATTGGGACGGTAACTCGACGCACTGGACCAACAACAGCCACGGCGAGCCGACCAGCATCACCGAAGCTTATGGTGCGGGCATCGCGCGGACGACGACGATTTCATATGACTCGACTTGGGTTCACAAGCCCTACACCACCACTAAAACGAACGTCACCATTGATGACCGCTACAATGCCTCAACCGGCACACTGACCAGCCACACGCTGACCGACACGACGGGTGGCTCGACCAACGGCCAGACCCATGTCTGGGCCTACACCTATAACGGCACCGGCGAAATGCTGACCGCGCAGATGCCGCGCACCGATGTCACGGTGAAAACGACCTACACATACTCAAGCGGCGCACTCGCCACCATCACCGACCCCATCGGCAACCTGACGACGATCAACACCGCAAACGGCACCGGCCAGCCGACCAAAATCACCGACGCCAACAGCGTTGAAACCGACCTCGTCTATGACAACCGCAACCGCCTGACCAGCAAGACGGTCAAGGCCACGCCGAGTAACGAGGTCACGACCGTCACTTATAAACCGTCCGGCCAGGCGGATCTGATCACGCTGCCGGATTCCAGCACAGTTGATTTTGACTACGACAATGCGCAGCGATTGACCACGATCATCAACACGGCTGGGGAGACGATCAACTACACGCTCAACGCCGCCGGAAAGGCGACGACGACAACCATCAAGGATTCCGGCGGCACCACCCGCAAATCCTCGACCGCGACCTATGATGTTCTGGCCGACATGCTGACCCGCGTCGGGTCGGCCGGCGCCACCCAGACCACGACCTATGCCTGGGATGGCAACCGGAACCGCACCTCCGTCTCCGACGCGAACAGCAAGGTCTGGTCGCAGGCGTATGACGCGCTGAACCGGCTCTCGACCGTCACCGACCCGCTGACTCACACGGCGGCGCCCACATACAACAACCTCGACCAGGTCACCGCGCAGACAGATTTTAATGGGTACTCGACCAGCTTCACGCGTGACGCCTTCGGTAACGCAATCGCGAAGTCCAGTCCGGATACCGGCTCGGCTACCTATGTTTATGACGAAGACAATAACCAGACCAAGCGTACCGACGCGCGCAGCGTCGTCACCAACCGCACCTTCGATAAGCTCGAACGCGTTCTGACAGAGACTTATCCGAGCTATACCTCGGAGAACCTGTCATTCACCTATGACCAGACCTCCGGCGGGAACCAGGGTATCGGGCACCTGACCTCGTTCTCGGATGAATCCGGATCGACGACGCAAAAATTCGACAACTTCGGGAACATGATCTCGACAGTGCGCACCATCGGTGCGAACAACTACACGACATCTTACAGCTATGATCTCGCCAACCGTCTCACCGAAATCATCTATCCATCGGGGCGCTACGTCGATTACACCTACGATAGTTCTGGCTACCTCACGACGGTGACAACGAAGCCGACTTCCGGCGGCACGGTCACGACTCTGGCCAGCAGCATCGTGCACAAGCCGTTCGGGCCGGTTGTCTCGTTCACGTATGGGAACAGCGAGGCGCTCGCAAAAACCTTTGATAATAATTACTGGCTAACAGCGCTAAATACCGTCTACAGCGGCACCTATGTGCAGGAACTGTCCTATACGCAGGATTACGCTGGTAATTTAACCGCCATCACCGACGCGCTCGCCGCGGGACGCGACGAGACCTACACGGTGGACTCCCTCAACCGCTTGCACACTGCGTCCGGCGCTTACGGGTCCAGAACATACACTTATGATAGCAACAGCAACCGCTTGACGCGCGTTTATGGCGCCACGACTCAGACCTCGACCTTGACGACCAGCACGAACCTGCTCGCCAGCATCACGGACGGCACCAACACGCGGCATTTTACGAACTCGGCGTCGGGCAACGTGTTGACCGACGACAGGGTGATGAACGGCGCGGTGGCGATCTCGAATACTTACGGTGGGCGCGACCGGCTTGAATCAATGACCGTCGGCACCCCGACGATCACGTTCAAGATCAACGCGCTCGGGCAGCGGGTGCAGAAAGCCGTCACCGGCGCGACGACCGATTACCATTACGATCTCGCCGGGCATCTGATCGGGGAAGCAAACGACAGCACCGGCGCTAATTTGCGCGAGTACGTTTACATGGAAGGAACACCGCTGGCGCAGATCGACTCGAGCGGAAACATTTTCTACGTGCACAACAATCAAGTGAACGCGCCGCAGAAAATCACCGACGCATCCCGCACACTCGTCTGGGACTATGAAATCGAGCCGTTCGGCGAAACCTACGCGACCCCGACCAACACCGACCCGACGAACATCCGCTTCCCCGGCCAGTATTCCGACGCGGAGAATTTGCTGAATTATAACGGCTGGAGAGATCAGGACCCTACCACAGGAAGATACAACGAGGCCGACCTTCTTGGCTTCGCCGGTGGATATAACCTCTTTTCCTATGCTGGGCAGTCTCCGACGCAGTGGACGGACTTCTTCGGGCTTTGCCCGCAAGGCGAACCCGATTGCGTTGAACCGGTTTACCCTCTGGAATCGCTGATTGCAATCATCGTCACTAGAGGGCGTTCAATTCCAATACAGAGAACAGCTGGTACGCTTGAGGAGGCATACACCGTAGGTAATGCCGCCCCTACAGTAGATCAGGCGGGAACACAGGTTGCAGAACAAAATGGAATGGTATGCACGGCAGAACAAGAAGGCAGTGCGACAGTATCACAATACGATACGGATCGGGGGGCACATTACAGCGTCGAGGTGAATGTGGGCGACCAATCTTCAGCCACTGAGCAAGTGAGAGACGGTGATCAGACAAGCATCCAGTTAAACACTTCTACTAATCCTGTGAAAAGTTGGCAGGTCTCGCTTCCAAACCCCCAGGCTGCTCTTGACTATGCAAGAAGTCTTGAGGGGACGAATACAGGACCTTACAATCTCAACACTAATAGCTGTCTTTCCCACTGCGGAAATGTTCTCAATGCCGGTGGTGCCGATGTGCCGCAAAACAGCTCGTTAAGTACGTATCGTTTCCTCAATTCCATGGAAAAGTAGACGCATGACCCAAGACAAATCTGTCACCGAGATTTTGGCTCACCTTCTGCTTCTGCCCAAAGTAGCGCCGCAAGCTATTGCGATCGCTGGGGAGGCGATAACCGCGGATGGTCTGCTTATGCAACATCCTAGCCAACTGGGCAGAAAGCTTGGACATAAAGAACTTGGAGAGTTTCTTGAAGCATATGATGCAGTGTCTCAACGATGTGAAAGTATCGTGAAAGAGTATTCGCAAACTCAGGACTGGAAAGCTTTAATCAGCGGTCTGTCAGAAATTAACACGAAGCTCATCGAGCTACAAAACATCGGGGAAAAATTGAGATAATGGTCTGTGTCTCCGGCAACTCAGAAGTAAAATCAAAACGATGTCGATGATTTGTGAGGCCGTATAGCGAGGAGTTCCGCCGAAGGGTCGTAGAATATGTACGCCAAGGCGGCAGCACGTCGGAAGCAGCGCGACGCTTTGGTCCCAGCCCCGCCACGATCTGCAATTGGTTGAGCCTAGGAGACGATCTTGCGCCGAAAAAACCGGGACCGCCGCCGCCTCCTTACCTTGATGCCTTACGCAAAGCCGTAGAGCAACGCCCGCACAGGCCGAATTCCGAGTGGGCCAGAGAGTTCGGCGTTCCCGCGTCGACTATCCGTAGCGCACTGATAAAGTTGAAGCTGCTCCGCAGAAGAAGACCCGCCGCCGCCGTGATCGATGCCCTCAAGGTCGCTGAAACCCACGAATTCTGTTTCGAGCCACCCGCGTTGATGGACGACCACGAGAGGCTCCAGCGTCTGGCCTTCGCACGGTCAGACGAGGAGTGCCAACCGATCATCTAACGCTGGCAGGCCGCCGCTCTTGGCCTAAGTCCTTGAACTACAAAGAGTAGATAAAATTGGTTGCAGGCCCCCGCAACCACCGAAAACGAAATCAATCGGACGATTGGGCCGCCCTCGTGGCGGGCTTTTCGTTTGTGGCGCGGCTCGCCGGCCGCCTAGGCGACGGTCAGTCTTTCAAGCGGAGGGCGGGATCCCAGCCGAGCTCGCTTCGCGCCTTGTCCGTCGCGACGTGACTGTTGGCTTCGGCGACGTTGAAGATGCCGGGACGGCCCCGATCGATTGCCAGCAGCGCCGCCACGGCGGCGGCGTCGACGTGCAGCGGCGGGACGGTC